>Ga0308167_1001141_pt1 | contig 34033 bp, 26 predicted proteins | sample PhyCR1_2_FD_202138 | JGI IMG/M metagenome (GOLD analysis project Ga0308167, IMG submission 202138) | Phyllosphere microbial communities from UC Gill Tract Community Farm, Albany, California, United States - DLSLRC.R1 | ecosystem: Host-associated > Plants > Phyllosphere > Unclassified | place... | reverse complement strand
CCTGGTCGTTTTGACCGTGAAGTTGTCATTGGTTTGCCTGACGTTCAAGGTCGTGAAAAAATTCTGGGTGTGCATGCTAAAAAAGTTAAGCTTGCATCTTCTGTAGATTTGAACGAAATTGCTCGTGGTACGATTGGCTTTTCTGGTGCTGAGCTGGCAAATCTGGTAAACGAAGCAGCTCTTATGGCTGCACGTAGAAACAAAACAGTTATTGATCGTAAAGATTTCAGCGAAGCACTGGATAAAATTAATATGGGTGTTAAACGTGAAAACGCAATTGTTCCTCTGGAATCTAAAGAAGTTACTGCATATCATGAAGCAGGTCATGCAATTGTAGCTCACTTTATTCCAGAAGCTGATCCCTTGCATAAAGTAACTATTGTTCCTCGTGGTCGTGCCGCAGGTGTAACCATGCAGCTTCCTGTTAAAGAACGTCAAGGATATGATAAAGAAGAGCTGTTGGCAAATATTGCTGTTTTACTTGCAGGTCGTCTTGCAGAAGAAATGTTTCTGCGTAAAATGACTACTGGTGCTTCAAATGATATTGAACGTGCAACCAGTATCGCAGAAAACATGGTTACTAAATGGGGTATGTCTTCTATGGGTATGGTTCACTTCGGTGCGAACTCTGGAACAGGCTTCCGGGGTGATAATGGTGGCGGTGGTCATGCTATTTCAGCAGCAACACATAGTCGTGTTGAACAAGAAATTGAAGGTATCCTTAAAAGTCAATATGAGCGTGTCAAAAATCTTCTAGCTCAGAAAAAAGAAGAAATGATTCTGTTGGCAGAAGGTCTTTTGGAAAGAGAAACATTGGATATTGAAGAAATTGAATATCTGTTTAGTAATGGTTCACTTCCTGAGATCAAGATTGTCAAAAAAGAAGTAGAAGTTTCTCATGATAATCTGGACGACGATGCTGAAAAAAGTTCTCCTTCTATCAAAAAAGGCAAAAGAATGATTGATTTATTTGAGCCTAATTGGGGTGGTGCAACCGCAAGCGTAGAGCCAAAGTCAGAATAAAAACAGTATTTTCAAAAAGAGTCTTCGGACTCTTTTTTTTTATTTAATATTTGGCAATAAAGCAAAATTGATATAAAATACTTATTATGAATGGTATAAATAAAACAAAAAATTTAAGAGAGTAAGATATGGCATTTAATGAAAACCTGGCAAATGGTGCTTCTGAGGAAGAGAAAAACAGAGCAACCCAATTAAGTAAAGACATCCCTGAAAATGAAGATGAAAAAACAAACCAGCCGTCATCTAATGACGTTCAAAAACTGAATATAAGAAGAAGTAGTTCTCCTGCTACTGATGCTGGTCAGCCTGCAAATAAGGGGGCATTTAAGGCAGGTAATGCCACAAGTAATGATAATCCACAGATAGATATGACTCCGGTAAAAATAACGCCTAATGGTCTTGATGCGCGTCTTGAAAGATTGATTGATATTGTTGCTGATTATCTTAAAAAAAGTCCAGAAGAAGTAAAAAGAATAAAAGAAAATGCGTTAAAAAATCCCCAAACTATTCAGTCAGAGTACATGAATATTTACTCTAAACAAATTGTGCCTTTAAAGGAAAGCAGGCATACAAGCATTGAAAGTGCAAAAGCAGAAAATCCTGATAAGATTGTTTTCCTTCATGTCCGTGATGACAGAAGCGTTCTGAAATGTATTTCAAAAGAAAAAGCAGGCGCAAATGTAATATATGACGGTTTAATTGTAGAAACCGTATCGTATAACAGAACACCTTTTCCTCCTGCAAATGAACTCTTTAAAGAACAACCGAAAGTTGAAGTCATATCAGAGGAAGAATCAAATGCCGCGTTTTCACAGCAGCAAAGTTCAAAGATGAAAATGTAATAAAAAAAGAAGCCATAAGGCTTCTTTTTTATATATATATATATAAAACTATAATTTAGGCATATTTTTTTTAGTTATTTTATGCCCATAGCTTTCCCATGATTCTTGTCTTGCGGCTTCAATGGCCTCTTTTATATTTTCTGTGGACTGTCCTTTCATATTTTTAGCAATTTCCCCCTGATTAATTTTTAGGTCTTCAATCCATAAAAGTATGGTATTTTTTTCTGGTAGAAAATCATGACCAGTTAATAATTTTGTATGATTGAAAACGTCTTCAAAAGCCAAAAGAAGAGTCTCGTTAACTTTATGATTCAGGAATACTTTTTGTTCAGTTAATGCCTGATACCAGATTTTATTATGTTCATTTCTGATACTTTCTTCTTTATTATGAAATATATTCCAGAAATTGCAGCACATTGTAATATAATTGATCGTTTTGTTGGGTATTTTGTTTTCAGTTAAGAAATGAATAACCTTTTGAGTATCTATTGATTCTTCTATATTCTCAGGTAAACATAAACGACTAAGTCTTGATTCAAGAGAGTGTGCATTTTTAGAAAAATCAGATTCGTATTTTTTAAAGGTTTGAATGTCTTTTGTATCGAATGGATAAGTAAAAATTTGATTAAAAATTCCGATTTCATGTAGTGTTTTAAAATAAAGTGAAAAATTTTCATGCATTAACGCACGGTTTGTCTCTTTCCAGATTCTCTCAATAGTAAGATGGTTAGTTTCTCCTGATTTATGCATTTGTTGCATAAGCTTCATTGTGTCTGCATGAATAGTAAAATCAAATCTTGCTGCAAAGCGGGCTACGCGTAATATTCTAAGTGGATCTTCGCTAAAAGATTCAGAAACGTGTTTTAACTCTCTCCGCTCAATGTCTCTTTTGCCATTATAGGGATCAATGATTCTTCCTTCACTATCTTTTGCCATAGCATTAATAGTTAAGTCACGGCGCTTAAGATCTTCTTCCAAAGTGATTGTTGAATCAAAAATAGTAGTAAAACCATGATATCCATGACCTGTTTTTCTTTCCGTTCTGGCAAGCGCATATTCGTCTTTTGTTTCAGGATGGAGAAATACAGGAAAGTCTTTACCTGCCTGTTTAAATCCCGCAGCTAACATTTGTTCCTGAGTTGCACCCACTACAACATAATCAATATCTGAAACAGGTTTACCCATAATACCATCTCTTACACTACCGCCTACCTGATAAATTTTACCAGGGATTTTAATATCACTCATGTTTTTTCCTTATATAAATGTATACATTTTATTATACAAGAAAATAAAAAAAGGTGAATTTAAATATGGCAAAGATATTGCTTTTGTTGATATATAATGTATCTTAGTTAAAGGACGTGGAATTACAGGAGTAAGGACAGATTTTTCAAAAGGAAAAAGGGATTCCGCCACCAATTATATGGATTTTGAGGAAGGCATAGCCTTCCTCTTGCTTTTTCTAAATCCGTTGAATCGCTTTCTTTTTGGCTGGGAGATTAATTTTTTCGACTAATATTTTTTTTTCATATTCCGTATATGCTGCAATATATTTCCCCTTTTGTTCTTCTGAAACATAATCGAGTGGTATCTCTTCATATGTTTTATCCAGAGAAAGTTTTGGATTAGCACCTTTTTTGATTAACGCCAAAGCAAGCAATTCATATTGTTCTAAATTTTCAACTGACATATTGTCACTGCATAATCCCTGAAAACATTGAGTTAATGAAGATGTGCCAATGAAAGGTTTTTCTAAAGAAGGATCAGCTCCTTTTGATAATAAATAATGACAAATATCAAAACATTTGCTTGAAATGCACGAACTAAGAAGGGTTTTGTTTCTATTCAAGTTAAAATCTGATTCAATAGAATAATTTATATCAAAACCTGGCATTGCTTCAATGACTGTTTTATACCATTCTAAATCTTTATGATAAAGAAGACCCAATGCTATTTTTCTATTTTGTTCTGGATTAAAATATTTAATTTTTTCGGGATATTTTTCACATATCATTTTAAATATATTAGCCTGTTTTTTTTCAATACTTGTTTTTAAAGGAAAATCATTCCATATGTCTGAAATAAAAGGGTCAGCTCCATTATCAAGCAAAAATAGTGCCAAATCATGAGAATCTTTATTTTTATTAATTAAAGTACGACCTAGTAAAATTTCGCCATTCTGATTCTGAGTATTAATGTTATAACCTCTTTTAATAAAATGTTTAATAATATCACAAGAATTCTCAAATTCGTCAAAGAAAAATTGTAATAAATTAATTTGAGGTCTATTGTGGATAAGTTTAATTTCATTTAAATCCATTCCCTGCTGCACAATAAAATCAATAACTTTATTCTTAAATTCATGTTTGCTATGAGTATAATGATCGTGCCATGAATCTGAATTTTTTATATCATTAATATATAAATTATTTAAAAGTTGATTAACTTTTTCTTTTGTTAAGGGTAGAAGTGTAGATAGATATTCAGACTCAAATTTTTCATAATTGTCAGGGAATGTTGATTTGATAATATCATGGTAAGTTGTCATATATTGTTCCTATATTCTTTTTTGTATTATAACAGGATCTGTATGAAGGATTGATTCTGATAATATGTGCTTAGACTCTTCGATAAGATGAATTTTATATGCTTCATAAGCGGTTTGGTCATGTATGCTTTGTTTTTCTATGCCATTATAAATATCGATAATATCTTCTTTACGTATATTTAGATCGTTGTAGATTTGTGTAATTGTGTTCAGGTATTCTTCTTTTTCAACAAGAGAAAGCATTCTTTCATTTAATCCTGAAAGAATATCTTTTTTTAAAGCTCTCTTTATCAATGAATAATCAGATAAGTATTGTTGAAAAAAATCATTAAGATTAAATTGTGCATTTTGTAATTCATTGAGTCTTAATAAGTAAGTTTTTGAAACGGATTCTTTATATAAGCGGGTATTAACACTGATATCTAGTCCTTGTTCAATTAATTTACCAATAATACCTAAGTTGTGTTTAACAAAAATATTATCCGTTAATTCTTTAATTATTGAAGAAGAGTTATTATTGATGTGTTTGGGTTTTAACACATTTTTATCTAATAAATAATCAAGACACATCCATGCTTTTTGACGAACACAATAGCTGACAATGTCTAAATTTTCAATGAAGTCTTCTGACATACATTCAAAATGATCCTGGTAATTAATTTTATTATATTTATCAATAAAAGAACGAAAAAAATCATATTGTATATCAACGCGTGTTATGTTTTCAGGAAGCCCCTTAATTATATCAGACAATAAGGCAGGCATTTGTCTTTCATTAAAAGGATCACTTAAAGAAAGATTATGTTTAACCACATTATCCATTAATAAATTAAATGTTTTCAAATCTTCATGATAAAGACACCATTGAAGTGCATCCTTTTGTGAATAACTTTGGAAATTTTTAGCGTTTTCAAGTTCTGTTACAGCAGAATATCCTTTTTTAAGCATAAGTTCTATAAGCAAATAACGATCTTCATTATCTTCTGTGTCCGCTGCTATATTACAAACAGGATTAGCTTTTTCATTTAATGCCATGTAATAAACCTTATTAAATAGTCTTTATTATATAATACCATTTTCATCCTATAATGAAAATAGGTCTATTAGTTTGTAAGAACAGAAAAATAACATATAATATAACAATAGTTAAAAAGGGATAACAGCATGAGTATGGTGAAAATAAAAGAACAGGTAAGAAAATGGGTTGCTGAACATAAAGTTAAAAATGACTTTCTGGAATTCAGACAAAATGAGGAATATATCCCAGGCATAAAAAATACAGAAATATTAAACTACCTTGAAAGTAATCCAGGAAAAATTAATATTCTTTTAGGTCAACTCGATTCTTGCTTATCATTGAAGGAATTAAATGTCTGGTATAATGGTCAAGACGTCACACTTGAAAAAGATGACGTAGAGCCTCAACCTTTAATTATGGAAATAGATTTTCCTACTGGAGAACTTATTGTTTCCGATACATTAAAATTTTTAGGTTTTGATCCTGATTTATATATAAATCTGCTTTCTGAGAAAATAAGAACAACTGAATTTTTCGCTGAGCAAGGATTTATGTATGCTTATTTATCCAAATCTTATCCCCATGTTTATAAAAATGAAGAAGGTGATCTTATTTTTGGAAGATATTATTCTTCAAAAGAAGAGGCACTTGAAGACATTTATGAGGAAAATTTTTCAGAGTATTTACTTACGACTATGAAAAAAGAATTTCATGTGTCTACAGATATTCCTTTTACAGGCATTATAGATAAAAAGAATTTATATTTATTAGCTGAAAAGAATTTGGGTATGACAAAATCTCAGATAGAAGAGATGATTAAAAATAATCTTAACGATGACTGGAATACAATCACAGTTAAACCTGGTAAATATAAAATAACTAATAATTATATTTATGAAGGTGATAAAAATCCAACTTATCTTGCACTTGAAAGGATAGGCGATATTTCTGCTGATTTTAAAATAAAATATAAGAAAGATTATGATAAAGAACAAAGCTTTATATCTGATTTTATGGAGTCTCGATATTTTGATTTGTATCCTAATTTTTTCACGTTTTTGCTTAACAGTAAACTAAATGATAAAAAAGATAATAACTATCTGGATTTAATTAAGAGTGATTATAATCTTTCTGACAAATTAATAAATAAAAAGAAAATGGAAGAATTAATGATAGTTTCGCAAGACGTTAAAGACATAATACGAGATACTCCTGTATTTAATTATTCAGATTGCCAGATACAGCAGCAATTTAGTGATTCTTCCTCTTATGTGATTTTTAATGATAGTGGAAAAAAATTTTCTATCGCAGATATTTTGAAAAATATAGATAAAGAAAAACCTATTGAATATGTTTTTTATAATTTAGTGAAACTAAAAACAATAATGGAGAACAGTGATCGGCTGTTATCTTTCAAAAATTCACATGAAATGAAAGAAAGTAAAAAAGATATTGGTCGTGCTATGTTGATTCTGGCAAACATTATAAAACAAGAGGAAGCAACTCATATTTTTGCGTTGTTAAAAAATGAGTTTGTTTGTAATTATGAATTAACACATAGCTTACATTCTTCAATTATTGAAAAAGAAAATAAAATGCTTTCGACATTTGAATATTTTATTCAGGATAAAGGATTGGTGAAAGAAGATATACTTAAAGATAAAATAAGAATTCGATATGGCACAATGGCAAAGTTTATAATGCCCGATAATAGAAAAAACAGAGCTAAGTTATAATCTTTTTCGGTTAATCTGCATACCCGCAGAATTTATATTTTCGCTGAGTTTTTGTTTTTGAGCTGAAATTATTATATTATTAATGAAAAGAAATTTTTCATCTTCTGAGAGATACTGACAGGCATGTAATAATTTTTGATAAATTTCATGCCTGTTTTTTTTATGTATATGATAGGAATATGCCATAGTTTGATTGCTATGAGGAAAATTATTTTTCTTTAGAAAAGGGATTGAATCATATTCACTGAATAAATGGTAAAAACCAAAGTTATTGAATATGTTAAGCTGATTATTAATTTCTTTATCTGTTGAGTTATCCTCTTTATAAGACATGGCAGCAACAAAGATAAGATTACTGATTTTTTTCATTTCTATATTAATATGTTTTAAAGGTTTCTTTGTTAATATATTTTCAAGTGTCAATATGAATGCCTGAATTTTATAAATAGAATAGATATGTTTAATTATAATGATGTTTTCTTCGCAAGAAGGAATATCTGTATCTTCTATATCATAGTCAGAACACAAATGTTTCAAGACTTCTATATCAAAAACCGTGTCAGTTTCAAAATAAGGATGATCAGAAATTTTTTCTCTTTTTTGCCATTTATTAATCACACATTGTTCAAAATAAGGTATATTTTCCTTTTGTGAAATATCACGATAAGTATCAAACCGATCTTTCTTATTCTTTATCGTTTTGAAATAAGCCAGATATTGTAAATTTTCAAGTGTTAATGAAGAAAGAATATCAAGTAAAAGATAATTTTCCGGTTGTTCAACAGGAAAACCATTATAAAGAGTATATGCTGGAATAAAAGCAGATTTTATACTTTTTTTAAACAAAAGCTTTTGTTCTTTTTTGTCAGAAAAGGAAAGTCTCTGAAAATCGTTCAGGAAATGATGAAGATCAATCTCAAATGCATGGATATTATGGCTCCTTTCATACATTTTTTCAATGGAAAAGAGTAAACGTTGAACAGGAATACTTCTCTTTATCCTTATAGCTTTATGAACCTCGTCAAGTGGAAGATCATAATAATCCTGTAAACTTTGTAAATGTTTAAGTTTTACCATAGTTTCCTTATAAATTGCCTAAATTTACAACAATTGTAGATCAGAATATACTATGGTAAATAAGAAAAATCATTTTTTTTACATTTTTGCTTTTTTTGTGTGACGTGGATTATATTCATGGGAAGAAATATTGATAAATTCAGGCAGAACATTCTCTGTTAACCAGACGTTATTTTCAGATAAATAAAAGTTTAATTTTTCTTTTACCATACGTTTGGTATCAATTTCAAGAATAACGACCTGTGCGTTTTTTGCATGTCTTTTGCCTACAATGTATGCTGTTTCAATATCGCTGCTTAAATGAACATGCTTTCTTGTTTTAGCAATTAAACCCTGTTTCATAATTGAAGGTAAGAAGTCTGATGATGTCCCATGATAAAGAATGACTGGTGGAATTTTTTTTGATAGCTGAACATCCACATCAAGTGTCGCAGAATGACCTTGTCTCGCTCTTATACATAGGCCATCTTCAGATATAGCAAAGCGTTTTTTCTCATTATCATTAACGATATCCATGATTTCTTCTTTGGTATAGATCATGTCTGCGCTTTTTGCTTTTTGAATGAAATCGTCAAGAGAAGCCCAGCCATGTTTATCTAAATTAAGACCAATAGTTTCAGGCTTATGTCGTAATATAAAAGAAATAAACTGACTTTTTTTACTCATTTGGTTATCCCTTTTGGTGTATTTTTGTTTTGTAATGAATTTTTATCTTCCGAAAGAGAAAGCTTTTCTTTCAGACTTTGAATGAATAAAGATGATTCTTTTTTAACATTTAATGAAATGACATGTTCGCCCTGAAAAAAATCCGGTAAACGATTATCTTCTTTTTCGTGAAGCAAATGGATAACATGGCAAGTGACATTATTTTTTTTTGCATATTCGATATATGCCTGGAACTGTTTGCCTTTTTTAAATGAATTTATGACCGCCACATTATTGCCGGTTAATAGGGCTGAAACTGCATCAGGGTGACAAGGATAATAATTTTCTGCTTTATATTGATTTTTTAAATCAGAAGGTGAAATAACAACAACTCCAATATCTTTTAATTGCTTAGCTATTTCTGCTTTCCCACTGCCTTTATGACCGTGGATAACCATTAAAACTCCCATATTCTTTTTTACATCATGAAAATTAATCTCTCCTACACTACTTTGTGTCATATCTGCATTATAATGTTTTTTTAAATATTTCCCAGCTTCTTTAAAAAAAACCTGAGGATCTTCTGTCGATACACCATTTTCTTTTTGATGTGTCAACATAAAAGCGGAAACCATACAATTACAGAATTCACCATCTATTGAAACATTTTTTATGTTCATACTACTTATAATGTTTGTCATTTATAACCTCGGTTTTATTGTCAAATTTTTGGATAGTTCATATCTTCTCATTTCATTTTTAAGTGTAGCACATTCTTTTTCAGCAATCCAGTTAGAAGCTATTTCCTGCATTTTTTCATCATGTGAATGATTAATAAAATTCTTGTCTTTCATTTTTGATACTCTATTCCATAAAACATCAGTTATTTCTTTTTGTAATGGTTCATCTTTTGGTAAATTATTTACATGAGTAATAATAGCTGCAAAATTATCATTATTATTAAACATATCTTTTAAAGATTTACAATTCTTAATAAAGTAAAGCAAACTCCGGTTTAATCCATAATCAATAAATACATCCTTAATTATTGGCTGGAAGTCTTTTTTCCTAAGCACGGTATTACTATTGGCTTTAAGATATAAGATAGTTATTTTATCTAATGATTCAGTTGTCATTTTATCAGAAATTTTACTTAAAGAATAACTAACATGGTCGCTTCTCTCTTTTTCATTATGTTCGTCATTGAAATAAATATCAGAGATGCATTTCCCACGAAGTAATAAATATTTCTTAATATTTTTGAACCCTGCCTCATGATTAACCAGATATTCAAAATAAGGCTTATAATTATTTTCTTTTTGCAGATCAAAAATATCAAGCAATTTGTCAATAGCATAGCCATTAGATTCGATAATAGCATAATGAAGAGGGGTTTTATTATTACGGTTAGCTTTATCAATTGTTTTAATATCAAAATTTCGAAAAACTAAATCAAATATTTTTTGAGATTTACTTTCAATAGCTTTATATAAAATGCTTTCATCAGCACTGTTTGTTAAATAAATATCTGCTTTGCGTTCGATGAGTAATGCGGCGATATCATGCCGGTTTTTTTTCATACATGCGATATGAAGAGGCGTGTTTTTAAGATTATTTCTATGGTTAATATTAATCCCATTATCCAGAAGAATTTTAACAGCATTAATATTATTTTGCATAACAGCATAATGCAATAAATTATCAAATATTCCTACTTTATGGTTAATATCAAAGTCAGCCTGAATAATTTTGTCTAGTGCATAAAGATTATTTTCTTTAATTGCAACACAGGCAGGATGTGAATACTTATTCTTCATGGAACGAAAATCATTAACTACTATATTTTTGAACAAAGAAAGATGCTGACAATACAAATCAATTAAAGTAGTGTCATTTTTTTTAATGGCATCGTTAAAAAAGTCTGCCAAATCGTCAACTTTATTATAACTATGCTGACTATCTATTTCATTGAGTAGAACTTTAAGTTCATTGTTAGCTTTTTGAGTAACAAGAACTTTCATTTTTTTGCGATATTTTTCAGAATTATACATATATCAAAGATTCCTTATATTTCGAATATTATATCATGTGGTTCTGGTAAAAAAAACAAAAAAATCTTTTATTTTAAAAAAATAATATGATAAAATGGCTCTACTTTAATTTTATCAGTCAGTTCAGGAGATTGTATGAACGAAAACAATAAGAGATTTTTTTATATGGCGTTAAGCGTTATTGCAGTGACTTTGCTCGTACCAAGACTCTTTATGGGCATAGTTTACCAAAAAAATATTGAAGAAATTGTAAAAACACAGAAACCTGTTCATATTACTGTCGATAAGGCGGCTCTGGCAACAGTAAAAAACAACCGAAATCAACTTATGCCTTTTACTTATAATGACGAGAATAATGTTAAAGTGCAAATTCCAGCTTATTACAATAAAAGTATAAGCACAGAAAATGGAATGATTATTACTACTCCTTCCTGTAATTTTGAAGCAGCGACCTATGATTTTTATAAATTGAATGGTAAGCATGAAGGAATCCTTGTTTTGAAGCCAAAAGACAATAAAAAAGAAGATTTAAAAATCTGTTCTGTATTTATATCTGCCTGATAAACTGGTATAATAGACAAAACACTAAGGATGTCTATTATGTCAGCATTATACCCCCTTCAAAAGTCATATAAACGCTTTCAGTTCGTATTGAAAGCGTTAAATGACTGTAATACTCCTGAATCCCTAGAAAAATTACTCAACTCTCAACATTATAAAAACATTAATGAATGTGTCGATTCTGATAATGGAAAAACTTTACTCCATATGTGCAACGATAAAAAAACTGCATTATTAATAGATTCAGGTATTAATCTAAATCAGAAAGATAGTAGTGGTCGAACTGCTTTATTTATAGCAGGAGAGAAGAAAGCCAAGGCATTGATCAAAGCAGGTGCTGATATTACGATTACTGATAATGAAGGAGATAATGCTATTTCATTTTATCAGGGGACAATTAGTTTAAAAAAAATAAAGAAACTCGTTGAGTCAGGTTTGGATCCTAATCACAAAAATAACAAAGGACAAAACTTAATGGACAGACTTATGCATGAAAGGGATTATGCTTTTATGAATTATGATACTATGATTGAACTGCCTAAATATGGCGTATTTTTTGGGAACTCCCCCCGTGTAGAAAAAGTTCCTGAAAAAGTAGTCGAAAAAATGCGTAAAAATTTAATGGAGTATGAAAGAGGACAACTAGTGTTAGCCTCTTATGAAAAAAATATTCTTCAAAAAGATAAATTAGTTTCGGAATGTAACAAGAAAAACATACGATTATAATCTTAAAGATTGTTTTTTACTAATAGCTTGTTCTGTTTTGATTTTTTCAACAAGTGCATTTTTTTGCCAGTATGAGGAAATTTCTTTTTTATCAGAGGTTTCTAAATATGCTATTTCTTTTTCTAATGTACTGTTCATATAATTGAGTATTTTTTCAAAATCATTCCTGATGAAATCAGGCATTAAACTTTCATACTCTTTAATATAATTGAAAAAATGATTATGAAAATTATCACTGATAAGTTCTATTTCTTCAAGCATTTGCTCACTGACATTATTTTTTATACTTGCTATGATATTAAAATTAAGATGATAATTTTTTTCATCTAAAGTATTTATTATTTTAAGGTATTGCTGAACACTTAAATTTTTCCTTAATTCAATAATAACAGGGGATACCGCAAAATTAACGGTTGAGTTAAATTGGATATTAACGTCATTTTCTGAATTACTGATTAGGTTAAGTAATGTTTCAGGATATTTTTCTGCCATTCCTGAATGAATAAAAAAATTAAGAAAGTTAAGATTATTGCGTGATAAAAACATAGATCGCTCATCTTTTGGCACTAGCCCTTTAATATCCACTTTATTAAAAGATAATTTTTCAATATCTTTAATATGTTGTTCATCCCATATCATGTTTTTTTTCATTTTATTAAGAACATCATATGCAATTAAAGAATAAGCATTAACACTATCAAAAACAAATGTATGTAAGTTTAACATTATAAGAAAATCAATATTAATTTCTGGTGATTTAAGGTATTGCTCTTTACACACAGAAAAAGCAGCCATATCCGTAAGACGGGGATAACCATGTGTATAAAACTTTTCAAGATTTATTAAAGAAATTTTATTAGTGACAAAAATATCAACTGCATGTAATTCTTCAATGTCATCAGAAAAAATGAAACCATTTTTAAATACTACATCAAAAATATCTGCTATATTCTTTTGGGATTCATTGTCGTCGATTTCGAATTTGGCCTTACAATTGATAAGTTCTACACAATTAAGTTCGTCATGATATAAAGTTTTTATATCCAGACCATTATTGATAAATTCCTGAAGAACTTTCGCTGAATTATCACGTGGTCTACATAAGTAATCATATAGAGGATGCGCCTCGTTAAAAGGTTGTGAATGATTTAACATTGTCAGTCTAATTAATAATCTGGTTAATGTTAATTCGTTATCATCAAAATATTCTGAGCCGACAATAGGTTGAAATTCTATATCATAATCATGTTCATAAACATTGGCCGAAATGTCATTAAAAATATTCTTGTGCACATTATAAATTTCACTAATGATTATACACTTTTTATCAATCTCACAGGAAGACTCAATAATATGATTTAACATTAATGTTTCATTTGAAAGTTTATAATCAAGACTATCAAAATTAAGCTCTGTGAAAACAGAGTGTCTAACCAGTATATCTTTTATTTCGTCTTTTATGGAATCCAACATGTTAAATCCTGTTAAGTTTTTTATGTATACTTGTTGAGGTATTGAAGTTGTCGTTCAGAAGTTCTTTTTCAATAAGAGAAATTTTAGTTTTTAAAAATTCTACTCCTTCCTGCACTGAGTGTAATGTTGTACCTCTTCCTGAGAATTTTTTAACCATGTCAGTGTATATATTTATTAATTCTTCATTAGAGAAACAAATGCTATCAAAAATATTTTTATCTCTTATTGATAAAGAAAATTCGTTATCTTCAAATTTGGAACCATAAATTTGCAGGCGGATAATTCTTTTAAACCAGTCTTCTGCCTTCGTGCGTGAAGATAATGTATAGTCATGTATTAATAGGTTATCTTCCTCTATATCAGGTAAATCTGTCATATCGATGAAAATACTGGAGTCAAAGGCCGCACGATAAATATTTCTGGCAATATTTACAAATTCTGGCTGATTATGTTCTTTTGCACATTTACGTAGTTTTGTATTCACATTTTCCAGATTATCTATTATGTGGATATCTGTTTCATTAATTGAACTAACATTAGTACCTGTTGGATATAATGAAATGAATCTAGTTATAAACTTTTCAAGATATTGAGCTAAGCTAAGAATGTCCTCTGTTGTATAGGGACTTTCCTCATGAGAAAAGGCTCCATGACCCGGAGCAACAGTTAAGAAATTAACAAGCGTTTTAAATGTATTAAAAGGTGACGCATTGTCTGTTGTAAGAATAGATAAAGTGTCTTCACCATTAATCATATCTATTAAAAACTCTGATTCTCTGAAATCATGAGAATGTTTGTCTTTGTAGGCTGTATTGAAAGGAAAAATATTGTTATCCAGTAAATAATGTAGTCCTTCTATTTCGCTCTTTAAGGATGCTCCCATATATCCAGAAGTCGATGTCGCACGACTGGTGAGAAGACTGAATATTCCATAACCTTCGACTTTTGACTCGAGATTAACGTCAAAGGCTTCAAGGTTTTGCATTTCCTGTGCGTTAAATTTATATAACTGGCTGAAAGCAAGGAAATCTTCTTTTTCAGATTGAGGAAGCTGGAAACCATATTCTTTAAATTTATTATAAAATTCAATATGTGAAAATTTAGCGATAAAATCTGCTTTTGAATATTTTTCTAAAACAGAAAAATCATAACCATATTTATGTAATATTTCCATGTTTTTTAATGAAGCTTCAATAAGACGCTGTTTTTCACTTTCAAATTTATATTTTAAAATATCAGAAATGAATAAATCACTTAAATTAATAGACTCACCCTCACTATAATAGTAAAAATTATCCAGTTTTATATTTGGGTTAATTCCATTTTTCAAGATGAACTCTAATGTATCTGGTTTCCCCGATACAATACTTTTTACCAGAGAACCGTATTCGCGTGTATTTATATTATGAATATCAGCGCCTGAGTTAATTAAATCTTGTGCAATATCCAGTTTATCATTAATAAGAGCAGTTTCGAGTAAATTGTCTATATATTTATTGTCAAAGGAAGATTGCCTTGAACGTTCACTTTGTATATTTAAAATAGTTTCAATTTTCATTTTATTTTTAATTTCATGATAAAGATGGGGCTGATGAACAATAACCGGAAGTAATAAGCTTTCATTATTTTTATTAAGTTGGGTATAATCAATCTCAAAGCGGTCATCGCCTTTGATTTTATCAAATAAAGAAGGACAAAACATCAATGAATTAAAGATAATATTTGCTTTGTTATAGCGTTCGTTACCCGAATTAATATTAATGATTTCTGGGTTTTGCTCAATAACAGGAAAAATGATGTCTATTTTTTGCTGTTCTGTTAATTTTTTCTTTACCATTTCCTGAAGAAGATTATCGATCTTTTCTTTTAAGTTTTTTTCTTGCATTTTTTATTCTCTTATTTTAGTTTAAACTATTATAACATGCTTTTCTTTTGGTCTGAATATGCAATAAAAAAATTTTCTCTTCTGTTTTTATTAAATTACGTTTAAAATAAAAGTGAGAATAAATGAATAAGGAAAATAAGATAATGTTTACTCAAAAAAAGTTAGATAAAATTGAACAAGATATTAATAATTCTTTAGATATTGCCGATAAAAGAGTAGGGAAGTATATTACAGAATATAAAGGTCGTGATTACCTGCCTCTGGATATTTATCTTGGCACAGGAAGATACGTGAGAAAATATCCCTTTGCAGAGAATGGCTCTATTGTTGTAGCTAAAATAGAGGTCGATGAACGTAAAAAAGGAAAAGGATATTTTAAAAGTTTTTATAATTTACTTGAAAAAATAGCGTCCGAAAAAAGTCTGGAAATTGTATTTGAATCTGTTTTATCAGATGAATTAAATGTTTTTTTGAAAAGAGAAGGTTATTCTGAGTACCAACAAACAGGAACCTTTTATAAGCAGTATCAGCCGGAGTTCAATTCAAAAGCTTCTGTTGAGAAAGAAGAGATAACAAAAGCAACCGAAATAATACAACGAGGGCTGGATAATGGATTTAATCGTTAATGCAGGTGATATATTAAGATTAGTAAGTAATATAAAAATTAATGAAGTGATCATTCCCAAAGGAAACCTCATCGATGTAGTAGAAGTAGATGACGATATTGCTAAAATCGAAGTTAATTTTGAGGATAAAAATTATTTTTTTTACGCAACAAACTCGTCTTTATTTTTGAAATTATCTCCAGAAGAAACGCAAACGGTTAAAGAAGAAAGAGCTAAGCTTAATTTTATTCATGATAATATGTTTCTCGAAACGGTTAATGATATTATTGGCCCTAGTAATAATATAATAAGAAAAGGTACTCGTGCATTAGTATTAAAGTCAGGAGATAATCCTCTTTTGCTTATAGAAGATGAAGCGGAATGGACTTTTTCATATTTGACTATGATAAATAAACTTGATTATAAAATAATAGCACACAGAATGGAATATTCTTTACGTAACTGGTTAATTGAAAAAAGAGAAGATCCAGAAAATACGACTTTCGAACAAGCTGGCTATCATATTTTTTTGAAAAATAAAGATTTTTGTATTGAAGTAAGAGTAACAGGTCTGGATAAATATACTGTGGTTCAGGCAGAGGAAGCTTCTCTGTGTAAAATACAAAATGATTTAAAAGCTGCAGGAATAGAAAGCTTTACAGAGAAAGAATTAAATAAAACGATTCAGATTTTTTGTGATTATCTGGTATACCACCATGAGGCTTTTTCCGATTTTAAATCATATTGTGCAAAAATAAAAAGAAAAGAGAGTCTGAATAATAATCATAGTAGAAAGAAAAATTTTATTATCTGATCTGAATGATATAAAGCCTGCTTATGCAGGCTTATGTTTAAATACGGTTTATTTTGGGATTTAAATGTAAAGAAGAAGATAGCACTCCTGAGAGAGTCTCTTTTTCATACTCAATAAGTCGGTTATTCATTTTATCTTTTATTAATTTGTGAAACTGCCCCCCGGGTGATTGTTTTGTTGTGTTTGTTATTTCAAACTGGCTTTCTAAAAAATCTTTGATCGATATAATTTGTTGAATAGATAGTCGATTAAAAAGATTAAGCACAAGTCCATCTCTATCGCCTTCTATGTCAGATATCCTGGAAAATTTTTCTTTAAAATAGTTAACGAGATTCATTTCGTTTTTTAAGAAATATTCGTCAAGAAGGTTATTGTGAAATATTATGTCAGTGTATTTAAGAATAGTAGAAAACTCAGTACAATTAATTTTTATGTTTTGATTAACCATGATCGTTAACAACTCTTTTAATTGAGTTGTATTATCTTTAAAAGTTGATGTGATCTTATAAATAACAGAATTGATGTCATTTAAATCAGTCTGCTTAAAAGTTTTCTTTAAGAGTTGAAAAGATTTATTCCTGATAGATTTTATTTCAATATTTTTTAAGTCTATTTTACTCATAAAATCATAATCTTTATGATTCATAAAAAAGTTAATGTGTTGAATTAAATAAAAAATGAAATTTTTTTTATCTTCTTCCTTGGTCTCTATCTTGTTTTCTGAATTTTTTAAATATTGAGATCCATAATAAGGACGGACATATGAATAATATTGATAAGCAGAAATTTTTTTATTTAGATTGATATTTTTATTTAATACTTCACTTAAAATATCATTAAATTTTTTAAAATTATCAAATGTAAAAAGAATTGTATCATTATAATAATTATTTCTTCTCATAAAATTATGAGCAACAGCATCCAGTATATTAAGATGATTAAACTCAGCATTCATGATATTTAATTTATTAATGATCTCGATATTTTTATCACGATAAAGCAGCTCATTTAATAAAATAAATATCTCACTTTCAGGTCTTAAAGAAACAGCAAATTCTGGATTTTCTTTTGCTAAAAATAATATATTATCGGCAGTAAAATTTTTCCTGATAATAAGTTCTGGTAGATTATTATTTTTAAGCCCGTTTTCAAAATTAAATCCTTTTTGCTTTAATATATTCAAGCATGTTTCACAATATTTTTCTTCCAACGCATTACCATATAAATTAATAGCAGGATTTATCAACTCAAATGCATTATATTGTTTGTCATAATTATCTTCATATGAATCATAATAAGGTAATAAAAAGTCCTTATCATTAATAAAATGAATTTTAACTCTTGGGTCAGAAAAAAATAAGATTAGCTCTTTATTTTTATAAGCAATGGCTTTTGAAAAAATATCTTTAATTTTATTGTTAGAAAAATCAATCAGATTTGTATCCAATAATTTATAAGCGATGTCAGTTTTGTTGTTTTCTAATGCATAAAAAAGAGCATTTTTATTTTTACGATCAAAAATATTAATGCATTTATGCGAATTCTTTATAACAATTTCTGAAACGGCTGGTGAATGTACCGCACAACTGTCGGTTAAACCAAGCAGAAGCGTCTTTCTACTACCTTTACTGACAAAATCATAATCAATGGGATATCCTTCTGTTAAGAAAGCCTCGAAGAGACCGGGTAAGTAACGCAGAGAATAGTAAGCTATGTTAAGTTTTCGATTATCACGACTGATACTGGGTTTATTGATTAGTGATTCTTTACCTTTTAACAAAGTTAACACTTTTTGTTGTTTGTCTTTGTGTTTACCACCACGATTTTTGATCAACTCAAGTATCTCTTCAATGAGAAGATCGTCTTCGGTATAATTAATTTTTTTTTGCAAATTTAAGGATTTTATTGAAATACTGGAATAATCAAATATTGAAAAAGAATCTTTATCATACATTGTGTCAGCCTCAAGTCTGTTTTCTTTATTATAACGTGCAAAAAATAAAAGGGCGATAATTTTTGCCCTTTAAATTTAAATATTATAATGAAATTTTTTTAACTGTTTGATATTTTAATGTATCAGGCTCAATAATATCCTTGTATTCGTTGAACATATTCAGATCAAGAATAGAAAAAATCACTGTTCCTGTGTATAAATTCTCTTCAAGGCACCGTTTGAAAATATTAGCCGTTATCGTAGGTGATAAACCAAAGACACCACAACCCCATGGTCCAAGAACCAACTCTTTATGTCCTTTTTGTTCAGCAAAATTCAGAAGGCCTCTCACTCTTTTTTCATACGCATGATAAAGTTTTTGTGAATCAACTTCAATTTTATTGGTTTTGTAAGCACTAAGATTAGGAGCAGCAGCAGTAATAAGAGAAATTGTTTTATATTCAGTCAAAGGCTGATTATATTTATCTGTCATAAGAAGTGATTTTTCTGTGTAAACTGCGTAATCGCTATATATATAGTCTTTATGATCCATTTTGAAAAAATCGTCGTTATGTCGTGCCTGAAAATACCAGCTTGAATGAAGAGCAATATCTTCTTCTTGTGCTTTCGAACCACTTACAACACCCCCGCCAGGCTTATAAGCAGAACCAAAGATAAAAATAAGTGGTTTACTCCCAGGATTCATTTCAAGCATAAAGTGTGCCGTGTTTGTATTATGCCATTCAATTTTATTTGTAATGGAACTTTTATTATTAATCTGTTGGTATTTTTCACAGCCTAAGTTAACCAGAATACCCAGCTTATCAAATTCTCCATTTTCAAGTCCCGATTTCTTAAAGTTTAATACAAGATCTTCAAAAATTTGTTTACGTTCTTCTCTGTTCTTAGCCATACGGTTCTCCTTTATGATAGTGTAAATAATACAATAATTATTATTTTAATACAACTATTTTGAACTTTTTAATTTCTGTATTATTGTGTAAAAAAGGAGGTTATTATGATTTATTATCTTATGTTTGCAAATCTGGCTATTGCTGCGGGTGTTTCTTTCTTTGTCGTTGGTTTTTTTTCAAAATCAATAGATGCTATTGTAGCAAGAATTATTCGTGATCCTATAAATAATTCATGGTCTAAATATACCAAATTTGCCGGAATGGTTGTTGGTATTTCATCCGGTATACGAGTTTATGATATGGAGCGGTATATAACACCACTTATCTATAATAAAGATACTGGGAATCAAATTATTAATTTGACGAGAGAACGCTGGTTTCTTGAAATATATAAGACGATTATTGAAACCTTACAGGGGCTTGCCTGGATGTTACTGGTTTTTTTTGTTGTTTCTTTACTGGCTTATGTCATTGTCAGGTTCGCTGAAATAAAATCGAATAAGTAATTAACTTTACACTGGCGAGAGATTTACATAATTAGTATTTAATTAACGATAAGCCCTTCAAAAGAAGGGCTTATTTTATAAACGTTTGTTGTTAACGGGTTCTTTTTTTTGTATTTTTATCGATTTTAAATTTTTTTGTAGTTGTTTTTTCATAATTTCTATTGATTCGGCTTTAATCTCGTTGAAATAATTATTGTCAATCATATCTTTATTTTCTATATTGGATACATAATTTACGAATATTTCGGGATCTTTTTTCTTTAATTGTGATAATAAAGTATGTGCTCTGAATTGATTTCCACATTTTATGATTGCATCAAAAGTTTTAAAAAGACCGCTGATATTTTTTTCATTGATAGTTAATGATTTTAATATATTACAAAAGACAGCTTCATTTTGATAAAAAAGGTAAGTCAAAGCATTAACGTTTGCTTCTCTGCTTCCCATATAAAAACTCACAGAACCTGCTCTTCGCTGTAAAGAAGGCCTCGTTCTTTTTTCACTATCAATGTAAATCTGAAATTCACAAAAATCGTAATCAGGTTCATTTTTCAAGAAAATATTTTCAATTAATCGATTGTATTTTTTATCTTTGGCAAAATCCAGATCATGCCTGTAAAAGTGATACAATAAATCTTTATTCACTTTTACATTATGGGTCATAAAATAATTAAGGTACTCCAAATGTTTTATTGAGCCTCGCGTAGAACTATAAAGTATTCCTTCTGGAATTAAAGCATCGAGTTGTGTAATACTTGCACCTTTATCTACAAGAGCTTTAATAAAGGGTAAAGGTGCGAAATCCTGAATAGCTTTTTTAAGGAATCTTTCATCTTTATTTAATTCAGAAAAATTGATTCCCATATCTAATATAAGATTAAGTTTTTGTATACCATCTTTACGGTATAGACTTTGTGTATCAGAAATATCTGAAATACAGTTATTCATAATTTCATTTTTAAGTTCAGGGATTATGAAAAATTCATGTTGCTCTTTTAGTGCTATAATAGTTTCATAATGCAGATTAAAAAGCATTTTATTAAAATAAGTATTTAGTTCTTGATGTGTTAACTCATTGGAATAAAGTTTGAATAATTGCAGAATTTTTTCTTTATCTTTTTTAGAGTAATAGCAATCGCGTATCGTATTAAGCGCCTGATCTTCAACTTTATCGTAAGAAATGTTTTTAGTAATGTCAAAACCTTTTGATTTAAAATAAATAAGATTATCAATATTCATATTAGATATTGCATTATCCAATGAATTATTGATTTGATAAAAAACAGGCTCATGCCCTAAACTGAGTAAACACTCAAAAGCTTTATGATTTTTTGCTTCAAAAAAATATGACAATAAATCGTTTCCTAAGATGTCTGTTTTTTGAGGAAGGATATTATGCTGATATAACAGTGAAAAAATGTTTTCAAATCCTTTATTTTCAGAAAATATAATGAAAAATTTATCAGTATGTTTTATAGTAGAAAACTGCTCATTATATCGATTTAACATATAATCGATAAAATATAAATTGTCCGTATTTAAAATTGCAGCTAAATGTTCACTAAAAAAAGAAATATTATTGTTTTTTTCGGAACGAAAGTAAGCGTCAAAATCGTCTGCTGTCACGGAAAATTTTTGCATCCATGAAATGACATCTTCTTTGGTATTTATTTCTGGCATATTGCGGTAAAATTCTTTAATTTTTAAATTTGCTGGATTCATTTTTCTCTCCTGATATATCCTTACATCTTAAAGCATTTGCAATGAATGTCTATAATCTTGATACAGGCTTGGTTGCCTTTTCAGAAATCAAAGAAAGAAGTAGTCTTTCTTTCTGTTGTGCAATAAATATGTTGCGTATTGTCATTTTTTCAGTGTTTGTTAATGTCGTGTCTTTATTTAAAAAATAATCAACATTCAGATTCGCAATATCGCATGATACAACATGTTTCAATATCTCGTAGCGACTATTTGTATCGGGGACTTTATCAAGGATCCTATCTAATGACGTATCAATATCCAGATTATGGTGATGAGTCAGTAACATGTTCCATAATTCTTTATTTTGGTAAAAAGCATACTCAAACATGTTTATCTGGAAAGGAGGTTTGATCGAAAAAATATTAGGAAAAAGTAATTCATCTTTTTTAGTATCAAGAAAAAGTTTTTTTATAAAGCTATTATTTGAAGGAGAATCGATAATATAGTAATCTCTGACAGAGTGTCTACGAAAATTTTTATCAATAAAATAGAGTGTATCACAATCTGGCTTGCATCCATTTTCTAACAATAAATAAATGATATCTTTTTGAATTCTGCCAGTATTATGAAGTGTATTACTAATAAGGCGGCCATTCTGAGCTTTGTCCAGTTCATAGATAGATGCCCCCTTATCTAAGATAAGATCCATAAAATCTGTGTTCTGATATTCATAAAGTGCTTTTTTGAGAAATTGTTGTTCCTGATTTAATTTGTCGAAATCAAGGCCATATTGAATTAAAAAATTCAGTCTTTTTTTTGCACTGGTAATACGGAAAGCATCACTTTTATTAGATGGTGTGTTAATATATTTATTAATGGCATTTTGCTGGTTTTCAGTAAAGCGAAAATCAAATTCTTCAATTACTCTTTTTAATGTATTTGTTTTAAGAAAAAAAGCCATGTTCATAAAATGATTGTTCATGATTTTCCACGTACTGCCATTTTTTTTCATATCATTAAAGTAATTCAAGACTTGTTTCGCATCAGTAGTCATATCAAATGTCATAGTGAGAATACCTTTCCAATTAGTAAAAATCTATTTTAGCATAAAAAAATAAAAAAAACATTTGACAATTATTTTTAATTGCTGATATACTCTACCCCATAAGAAAGAGAGACTTATTTTTTCTACTCTTACAAAAGAGAAAACAGGTCGATCTTTTTTATAAAAATAATATATCTGATAAATAGTTAAAAGATGTGAGATAGTCATATCTCCTATATAATAGTTGATAAAGGCTATCGAATATATATTATACTATAATGACGTTGACAGGGCTAAGTTCCTTCTCCGTGACAAAAGATAATATTATATCTACAAAAATAAAAAAGATATGATAAGAGTAAAATAAAGAAGTATATCTAATAGAACTGGTGTATCAGGGTGTCCCCTCTTACACGACATATGACAAAAAAATAGTTTAAAAGAGTTTTAACTAATAGACTGGTGTGGATACATGATTGCCAGATCCCACACGACAATCGGCATATAATATTGAAAAAATAAAAGAAGTAATAAACTAGAAATAGAGTACTTATAGACTGGCTGCAAGCTGACCGAATGTAGCGACAACAGAGGGGTAAGCAGGCAAGATTAACCTGTAACTCCTCAGGTTAAAAAAATAAGGATCACGTTGATCCACAACTATGATTGACTGTATGGTGGCAAAATACAGTGACGCAGGCCTGAAAAGGTTTTAGCTAAAGCCAAAAAAAGTTTTAAAAAAAAGTATAAAGTAGTTGACATAGAAGTAGAAACTACTTTATACTTAATAACATATTAAGTAGTAAAACACACATACCTATTTTTGGAGATATAGAATGAAAACTATCATGACTACAACTGGGAGCAAAAGCGTTAGCAACAACGCAAATGTTGCTGGTGTAGCTATGTCTCTGAACAAAGCAATCCTTCCAAAACGATATTATTGATACAATCCTTACTCGATTTTATCTGAGTGAGACTGACTTTTGTTTACTTTATTTTTGAGTAAGTAGCGATCAGTTTCATTTAGATAAGCCCGATTAGAGTTGTATCATGAGAATCCAGCTATTTTTACAGCGAGACCTCATGGTAAATGTAGGTCTATCGATCTCTCCTGCATACTCTGATTGAAATTTTAAAATAAGATCTAAATTTTTTATGGACGTATGGGTGAGTGGCTAAAACCGAGAGACTGTAAATCTCTTCCCTAACGGGTTCGTTGGTTCAAATCCAACTGCGTCCACCAAATATGTGAGTATGGCAGAGTGGTCGATTGCGGAGGGCTGTAACCCCTTTCTGAAAGGCGCATAGGTTCGAATCCTATTGCTCACACCAAATATGCACCAATGGCAGAGTGGTTGATTGCGGCGAGCTGTAACCTCGCTCCGAAAGGCTCGGAGGTTCGAATCCTTCTTGGTGTACCAGTTATGGACGTATGGGCGAGCGGTTAATGCCAGCAGACTGTAAATCTGCCCTCTACGGAGTTCCTTGGTTCGAATCCAAGTGCGTCCACCAAATATGGAACAGTATGCAAGTGGCTAAAGCGCGCAGTCTGTAAAACTGATGTCATTATGACTTCGTTGGTTCGAATCCAACCTGTTCCACCAAATATGCACCAATGGCAGAGTGATTGATTGCGGATAAATCTGAGAGACTGTAGATATCTTCCCTAACGGTTAATATTAGTTACCGCCATTTGATTTGAAGTAAGGTATGATAAAAACTTTATGTACGATCACGCTTGCTATTGTTACTGCAAAAAGCACTCCTAATATAATTGCTGAATAATTATAATAATCAGAATTGACATTATATTTCAAAGCACAAAATAATAACAATATTACTGCTAAACAATCTACCGCCAGCAACTGCTTAATAAACACTCTCATTTCTTTCAAGACATTAGGACTCATAATAAACCTCATTATTTAAAAGTTGTATAATTTATTTACTACAATAAATATCAGATATCAAATTTATTAAACTAACTTTTGTAATTATATAAAATAATTAGAGTGAAACATTTAATTTAATTTAATTTTGAATCACATTTTTTTAAATAAATGATAATATGTTTAGGAATGTCTTTTTTTTTAAAGATATTAAATAAGTTTATATAATTTTTTGTTTAATGAAATTGAAAGACAAATAGTTAAGATTGAACGTAATTTTTATATTTTTGACTAAACATTGTGTCTAATGTGATAGTAAAAATAATTAATTCACAAAAAAATAGTTGTTATAAAGATAGTCATAATATTTAATGTGCCTTATAATATACTGATTATCAAACAAAAGGTAAAAAACATGTCTATTGCATTACGTGAACAAATAAGGACGAGGGAACAATATGGCTTAAATTCGTTAATCAACTATATTAAAGAAGTTTCGCCGTCAGTCCTCAATCAAAGTATTAATTTCGCAGGTCATTCAGGTCATAATGGCAATATATTGTTTTATCAACATTTTACTTATGTTTCGACAATAGAATACCTCATCTCTCAAGGAGCTGATGTTAATTTTAAAAATGAAGATGGTAAAACTCCTCTTTTTTTTCATGAAGATCCCGATATTGTTAATTTACTTATTAGTCATGGTGCGAACGTAAACGAGCAAGATAATAGAGGAAATATCCCTCTTTTTCATGTTAATAATATTGAAGCGGCTGAATTATTATTAGAAAATGGTGCAGACATAAATCATTGTAATCAGTTTGGTGAAAATGCAACCTTCTATATATCAGATCCGTTTGTTATGCAATATCTTATCGATCAAGGACTCAATATTAATCAAATAACGAAATCAAGAGTTAATGCCTTTTTTAAATGGAATGTCGAAGGTAACAACAATAATCTTCTTTTATTGTTAATTAGGAATGGTCTGGAAATAAATATGTATAATCAAAATTTATCAGGAGATTCGTTGTTTTCAACACAAATTACACGTATGAGTAAGACTATTCTAAAGGAAATGATAAAGAAAAATGTCGACATTTATGCTGAAAATAATGAATGTAAAACTTTTTTAATTAATCTGTCCCCTGATAGTGCGGAAAACTTTTTTTATTTATTAAAAGAAAAGAAGTTAGATTTAACGCATAAAAAATCAAATGGTCAATGTGTTATTGAAGATATAAGTTATTTTGATTTGTGGGAAAACGTCATTACAGGTAAAATGCTAAGTAATGAGCAGTTACTCAGTTCAATCGGTGAAAAAACATTAGGTGAATATATCGTTGAAAAAATGAAAAATAATGAAATTAAAGCAGAAATTAATTCCCTCATTGAAAAAGAAAAGCTGAATAAGATAATAGATATTTCTCCTTATAAAGAAAGTATTCTGAAAAGAATGTAGGCAATATAAGACCATCTTGAGAGTGGTTCTTTTTTATTTATTTTTTGAGAAAAATATGAAAAGTTAATTAAAGACGATTCGGTATAACTTTAATATCATTTTTCAGTTTTACAGTTTCATTTAATCGCCTTTCCTGGGCGATAGTCAGACAATATTGTCCAAAATCATGACGATTATATTCTTTTTCTAATATATAATCATAATTAAATTCTTTATTATATATCTTTGAGAATATTTTTATAATAAGCGTTTGATTCTCTTGATAACTATTTCCAACAGAAAGAATGGAATCAAGCAACTTTTTATAATTATCTTCATTAAATTGACCTATTTTTTGTTCCAGAAAATACCGAATTAAATAATCTGATTTTAAGGTCTTATTTTCTAAAATCTTATCAATTTTTTCTGATAAAATATCACTGCGTTTTTGAGGTAAAATATCATTAAGAAAAACAATATTATGATAACTATTAATAATAACATGAAGTGAATTGTCTGAGAGTTTCTTTGTCTGGCTTAGAAAAATTAAGTAATCCTGCCATGATATATTCTCTTTAATATAAGACAACAGAAAATTGAAATTTTGTATCGAATATTCTTTTTTCATGAGCAGAATATTGGTAAGTAACGAAATCTCTTTTTTATGAACCGGATATCCTATACTAATTAAATGATTAATATCTTCCAGGTTTAATGACAATGCTGCTGTAACCATAAAAGGAGTCGTTTCTTTCTTTCTCAAAGAATGCCACTCAACTTCGCTGAAGGTCAGTTTATCGAAGTTGAAATTTTCTTGATTTTTTTTGATTATACTAAATATTTTAGTTTTTTCTTTATGAGAAAGTGTCAAGAAAAAACTTACCATATCTTCATATTTTAAATTTATAGCATAAGAGAATAACTTAGTATAGGGGTCGGCATCATAAACAAATTTTTCAAGTAGTTTAGTTCGAAGATTTGTATCCGTTTTATATTTATGGACAATAATATTAAATATTTCAATCTCTTCTTTATTCGGCTGATATCCCTTTTCTATCAAATAGTTGACGGATTTAAAATAGCCTTTCCACGTTAAATATAAAAAACCGTAAGGTTTTAAATCTATACTATTAGAACGCTTATTCATAAATGATTTTTTAATAACAGGATATTTTTTAATTTCTTCTGCAGATTTCATTAGATCATTTATATATTCAGAAGAACCATTATTTAAGGAGAATATCAACTCGATTAAAGATACATCGCTCCGCTTATTATCCATAATATCAGGAATAACTCCGATAAGGTAAGGATCGGAAAAATCAATAAGATTATATTTGTTAATATAATGAACACGTTTTTTTTCTGGCATTTTAAACAAAAATTCAAAAATATGCATGTCTTCCAGATATAAACAATGAGATAAATAATCATGTTCTATCAGTTTATCTAAAATTTTTAGCCCTGTTTCACCAAAATCATCGTGAATCACTTGATTCAATAAAGAGCTGTTGAAAAAATTATAATCAGTTTTAATATACTCTTCAAAATGATGTAAATAGGGAATATATTCTGATTTTTGTCTAAAAAAATAGGCAAATTCAAATTGAAATTTATGGTTATTCATTAATGAAAACTCAATATTATTTTCATCGACGTTTTGTTTTAAATTATCCCAGTCAGATAATTTTTGTAGTTCAAATAAAAAAGCATTCACTACTTCTTGCTTTGTCATAAAGCCTCCGAGTATATTTTGGCAAAAGAATAGCATATCATTCTGCTTTTTTAAAGCATGATTTATAATCGTTCTTTGATTGTTTTTTTACTTTCAATTTTAATTAATTCTTTTAATGCTTTACGTTCAACGATGGAATCAATTTTTTTTATGCATGCATCAACAAGTGGTGGATTTTGTTCATATTCTTCTGCTTCGCTTAATTCTTTCTTTAAGTCGTATTTGTCTTTTGTGTCCTCATATATATTCATGATTATCTCAGAAAAAAAATCCTGATCTACGTGATTCTGAGAATTTTGTAGCACTTTATCCAATATTGAAATGAAAGAAGAATGTTCAAGTTGATTCATTTTATTATAGAGATAATAATGCAGATAATCATTTTTTAGGCCTCCCTGTTCTTTTTTTCCAAGTAGATCGGTAATCAGTTCACAATCTGAATGAGAAAGCTCTTCCGGGAATACTTGAGAAAGCATTTTGCTTAATTGAAAACCGGCTATCAGATTATCCTGTAAGGTAGGATATATAAAATTGCTTTGCTGAATTTGTGATAGTATCTGCTGCCATGATTTGTTTTCTATTATGACATTTATAACAGATTGCCATTGTGAAAAGTTGGTAATTTTAAGATGAATAAGAACATGTAACAGAGAATCTTTTTCAATAGGGTGAAGGGTATATCCAAAGTCTAAAAGATGATTAATGAATTTAAGATCATGAGCCATTATTGCATTGATCATTAAAGGTGTTTCTTTATTTTTCCGATATCCTGCTTTTTTTCTTATGTTTGTTTCAAAGTCATTATAATTAAAAGATAAATAAAGAAATGCATAAGGACGAAGTTCTTCCTTTTTAAAAGAATTATTTAAAAATTTTTTTTGTATTTTTGCAGGCATATCATTTGCAATACTCATAATACTTTGAATAAGCAGTTCTTTATCGAGTGTTTTATCAAATATCATTTTTATGACATTCATTTCCATATGTTTGTTTCTGTATAACATATCAGGAAGAGAACCAATAATTTCGGGATCTGAAAAATCCAGAAAATTATGTTGAAAAATATAATGTTTTCTTTTTTCTTCTGGTATTCTAAAAGTTAGTTCGTAAAGCGTTCGATTATTTTTTATTAATGCATCAGACAATGTTCGATGTTTAATCAGTTCGTCTAAAATCAAGAAGCCGTTATCATTTATTCCATCCTGAAAAAAGTACGCGATGAAATGAACATTAATGTTTGAAATAATTTCTTTGTTAGAAAATTTATGTATATGCGGTATTAATTCTGGATTATTCATAAAAAAATAACACAACATTTGTTGTAGCATGAGATAAGTATTAATGCATTCTGCCAGATTATTTTGTGTGATTTTCAGTGATTCGCATAATTTTTTTTCTTGTTTTTCTAAATGCAAAAGAAATACATTTTCTATATTGATATTATTCATGCTTAATTTCTCTTCAAAATAAGGTATGCATAATATTATCATAAAAGATCACGAATTCCAATAATTAGTTATGGTTCCGTGGTAAATGAAATCATGTTTTCTATGTGGTGAAATACTATAGTTATGTTATAATAAAAATAATAAAATATGTTAAGGTAAATATATGATACATGGTGATATATTAAATACGATTAAAAAGAAAAAGCTGTCAGATAAAGAAAAAATAGAATTAATAAAAGATGCTATTGATAACAATCCAGAAATAATTAATCAAACCAGTACTGAGAAAAAATTTGAATACCAGAGTATTGTTGGTTTATCACTTCTTTATGCGCCTGGCGTATTCGACTATATAAAAGAAAAAAAATATAATATAGATTTTTCTCAGACAACAAAAACAAATGAAAATTTATTACACGTGATATCACGTTCTAAAAATATTGCTTTATATTTTAATGAAATACTTATTCAAACAGAAAATTTTATAAATAAAAAAGATCAAACAGGTCTTTCTCCATTGTTTCATTTATTTTCTCAGATTGAGGATATTAATCCAGAACAGCTAAGAGAGTGTGATTTTATATATGTTGATTCTTTGTTTAATAAGGGAGCTAAGCTTGATTTTCCTCTTGATAAAAAACACCCCTTTAATATGGCACTGATATCACATAATTATAAAATCATGAGTTATCTTGTGGATCAAGGTTTAGATATAAATATGATATTAGGAAATAAACCCTTGATACTAAATATTAATCCTGCTTTTGATTTTCGCAGTCCTTTCAATTCTGATTATTTCGAAAGCAAAATAAAAATTTTAAATTTTCTGTCGGATAGCGGGTATGATTTTAAAATATTAAATAAACAACAGTTTTTAGTTGAATTTTTTAAAGGAATAAATTTTTATGACAATAAAAAACTTGAACAGATTGCATTATTATTAAAAGATAAAGGCGTTGTTTTAGATATAAATTATGAAGGCATGATTGATTTATACGATAGCTTTACGAATCGTCATAAACAGGTAGAAGTGCTTAAAATATTTGATACTCTGGGTATAGATTACTCGATAACAAAAGATAATAAAAATATAATATCATATTTTTTTACAGCTCCTTATAAATATGGAGAAAGTATAAATGCTATAAATTATCTGGAAGGAAAAAAAATCAAGATTGATTTTGATATTAATCAATTTAAAGATAACCAACTTATGAATAAATGTTTTATTGGAAGTATCATTCAGAATTATGCAAAATCTAATGCTGATCTTATCAAAATTTTAAATTACATTAGTGAAAATATAAAAAAAGAACAAAAACCTGAAATCGAATTAAATCTATTTATTCAGGAATTAGATGTTCATTCAGAAGAAATGTGTAATGCACTGGATAAATTCATGCAAAAGATTGACATTAAAACCTGGTCAGTGATGACCCAAGAAATAAGTTCAGAAAGATATATGCTCTCTCCTTTGCAAAAAACTTACTTTAAAAATAATAAACCTGCTGAAAATGAATTTTTAAGCAGGCTACTGAAAAATCTTTTTACGATAACAAAGGATAATATACCGCTTAAAAATGAAAGCGATAATTCTCGTAAAAGTAATTCTGAAATTGAACAGTTGTTCGTTGAAGATTTAAAAATAAGATATGAAGATAGCTCTTTGAAAAAATATCTGGAATATCATTGTGAACGTAATGAAAATTATAATTTTTTTAATTTAATGTGTTTGAAGCATTATTATATTGATAAATCAAATTTAACGGCTATTTTTGAAAATTTTCTTAAAACTGCTGTTGAAAAGAATTATTTAAACAGTACTTTTAATAAAAAAGCAGAACCTATCTTTAAAATAAACAGGTTATAAATTCAGATGAAAAGCTCCTTTACAGGAGCTTTTTTTATAATCTGTTAATCGTTTTCGTTGTTGAGTCTACGGTGATATTGCTACCCAGTAAATCTTTTTCCAGCTTTCTTTTAATACCTTCAAATGCTTCATTTTCATTATTAAAAAAGAAATTATTTGGTTTGATAAATTCTTCTTTTTTTATTTTTTTTCCTTCAGTGAGGTTATTCATGTATGCCAGATTAATGAGTCCTTCTTTTAAAATGGGATCAAGCATGTGGTGTGAATTTAGGTGTTCAATAACATGATACCCTGCGAGAAGTTTGGTATTTTTAAGAATATATGCATAGTCATGAAATGCATTATGTTTAAGAATCTGATCAATGAGAACGTTAATTTGTTCCTTATTTAACAAAGAAGCATTTTTTTGTTCGTTCAGATAAACAAGCGGATTTGTAATAATAGCAGAAATATAATCATAATTTCCATGTATCATCTTTTTTTCTTGTGCATTTTTGTCTTTATATTGTAAAAATACTCCTAATTTTTTAATCATATACTCAGACAGTTCTTGTTTATACTGTGGGAAATCAGCTATTATTCGATTGTAAAATCTGCAATGATTATACTCTTCCATGTTAATCAGTGTAGAGAGTATTTGTTTTTGTTGTAATTCATCTTTATGCTCAAATGAGATATAAGGATAAATAAACTCTAAAAATTGAGTATATAGAAAAACATGATTGAATTGTATTTTACCTTCTCCTTTTTTTTGAGAAAAGACTTTACCTAATGCAGTGAAAAATGATATATCAGAAAGGCGTTGACCTATGCTAGAATTTTCAGGAAGTAAGGAAGAAATATTATTTAATGCAACAGATAAAGAACCCCGGATAAAACTATTTTCAATACAATCGGCTAAATCTTCATTAGAAATGTTGATGTAATTTTCTTGAATCAGATATTTGACTTGAAAATGACCATCTTCACGGTTTAAGAAAGTAGCAATAAAAGGATAACGCCCTTCTTTAAAAGAGTATTCCTGATCATTATAAAAAAATGCCCCAGTAGGCTTATAGTATTTTTTATTAAGGTCATATCCCATTTGAGTCAGTGATAGCAAAACTTTGGGCTTGCCTGCTATAATCACAAGTTCAGGAATTGTAAAAACAGGATTCTTATTTTCCAGTATAATATCTTCAGAAATTTTATAACCATACTCGCGACAATCTGGTGATAAGTTACGAATGAAACTAATAATTGTGTTCACATCCTTTTTTTCAAATTCTTTAAGAAAATAAAGAGTGAAATCATTAATTTGTTGCTCAATTGTTTTTTCATTTTTCTTAGTCACGAAGTTATCTCTTTAAGATTATTGTTGATATAATATGATTATAACATGTGGTTAATAAAGAGAAAAGAAAAAAGCTCCGAAGAGCTTTTTTTTAGTTAGAAGCCTGACATTTTACATATGTTGTTACATAAGAAACGGGGTCTTTATTGTTTTGGTCACATGAAACAAACCAGCCATTTGTTCCTACGGGATAAGTGCTTGTTATCCAGATAAAACCACTGGGAGCACTGCAATAACCACCTCCACCAACAGCAATGTCATTACCATTACAATAGGCTGTTGCGTTTGGGAAGCGGAATGCAGAAGCCTGAGCAGAGTTATAATAGATACTCGTTGATACAGGGCTTCTCCATACACCATTAACACACGATACCAACTGACCGGATACCGTTCTTCCCATGACACCATTAGGTCCACAGCCATTACCCACGTAAGCCACCCCATTTAACTGGAAATACTCATTTGCCGTTAAACGCCCATTAGAAGTAGTTCCACCAGCTGAATAAATACTACCATTTGATTGAAGATAATTTCCATAGATACCATTTCCTGATATATTGCTTGGTGTTGAAATCTGTCCAGCAGAATACATACTCCCATTAGACTGAATATAGTTTCCATAGATTCCATTTCCTGAAATATTACCACTTGCGGAGATATTACTGCCTGTTGAAATCTGTCCGGCAGAATACATGCTTCCATTAGACTGAATATAGTTTCCATAGATGCCGTTACCTGAAACATTACCACTTGCAGAAATGCTTCCATTTGCCGTTATATCAGACGTTGTGTGTACACCACTTGCATTCATATAAGATGTCAGATTTCCACCACTTCCGGTTGCTACAGTTCCGGCAGCATATACATCAAGTGTTCTTAAACCACCACCCCAGCCAGAAGGTAAATCATTCGGGTTATATCCCATAGTACTTAAACGTTCATTAATCACTACGTTACGGTTTACATTTAATACGGTAGAGTATTGTGTTGAATTAGGAGAGTATATAGTTAGCGTCTTATTTGAACCTAAGCGAAGTTCATAATCTGCGGCTGTACCTCCTGCACCATCTCCGCCTAATGTGATAGCATCGCCATTACCGTTATGAGCAACAACTTCACCACCGAAGGTTCCTGTTCCCGAAGCATTAATATCTTTCGCATTATTAATACTCTGCGCACCCATATTCAGATTTCCGGTCATTGGCAGG
>Ga0308167_1001138_pt1 | contig 34106 bp, 34 predicted proteins | sample PhyCR1_2_FD_202138 | JGI IMG/M metagenome (GOLD analysis project Ga0308167, IMG submission 202138) | Phyllosphere microbial communities from UC Gill Tract Community Farm, Albany, California, United States - DLSLRC.R1 | ecosystem: Host-associated > Plants > Phyllosphere > Unclassified | place... | reverse complement strand
CGAAGGTGTTCCGGTGGTCATAGCGAGAGGGAAACGCCCGGTCACATTCCGAACCCGGAAGCTAAGCCTCTCAGCGCCGATGGTACTGCAAGGGGGACCTTGTGGGAGAGTAGGACGCCGCCGGACTCAATTTAGTAAGAAGATGTGGCCATCGGCCCTCCATCGAGAACTCGTAGGGGAGACCCTCGTTCTCGGGAGGCCGGTGGCTACTTCTGTTTCTGCCGCACCTCGCTCGACTCGTGCGCTCGTTCGTGATGGACTGGGTTCACGCGTACGGGCGGGACAGTGCGGCGCCGACACACACAATGACACAGCGGACGATGGCCTGGGCGAGCGCTCGGGCACGCAATGAGGAGCAACGGTGGCGAACGACGACGATCAGCGGCGGAACGACGGCGATCGTGGAGACCGACGAGGTCGCGATGGCGACCGGTCCCCTCGGCGTGACGGTGGGAACCGTTGGTCGTCCGGGCCGCGCGACTTCGAGCGCCGCGAGGGCGACCGGCGCGATGCTCCCCGGCGCGATGGGGATCGTCCTGCTCGGGATGGTGGTCCGTCCCGTGACGGGGCGCGCTCCTACCGGGACGGCGATCGTCCGTTCCGAGATGGTGGCCGGCGGCCCGCCTGGCGTGGTGACCGTGACGACTCGAGTCGTCCTCCTCGTGGTGACGGTCCGCGCAGCTCGGATCGTCCTGCTCGTGACGGGGATCGCCCGTTCCGTGGGGGTTCCGACCGTCCTCGTCGTGATGGTGACCGTCCGTTCCGGTCGGACCGTCCGGCTCGCGATGGGGATCGTCCCCGTCGTGACGGGGACCGTCCGTTCCGTGGTGGCGACGACCGTCCGCGTCGTGACGGGGACCGTCCGTTCCGTGGTGGCGACGACCGTCCTCGTCGTGATGGTGACCGTCCGTTCCGGTCGGACCGTCCGGCTCGTGATGGCGACCGTCCGTTCCGTGGGGGTGCCGACCGTCCGCGTCGCGATGGTGACCGCCCGTTCCGTGGTGGCGATGACCGTCCGCGTCGTGATGGTGACCGTTCGTTCCGGTCGGACCGTCCCGCTCGTGATGGCGACCGCCCGTTCCGTGGTGGCGATGACCGACCGCGTCGTGATGGTGACCGTCCGTTCCGCTCGGACCGTCCCGCCCGTGACGGCGACCGACCCCGTCGTGACGGGGACCGTCCGTTCCGCGGCGCCCAGGACCGTGACCGCGGCGGCCGCGACGATCGTCAGCGCTTCGGCGACGGCAGCCGTCACGCCGGTGCGCGGTTCGGCGAGGCCTCGCGGGACGACTGGGAGGACCGCGACCCCTACGGCACCAAGTCGATCCGCCCTCGCCACGAGGACCCGGAGATCCCCGAGGACATCCAGGCACGCGATCTCGACAAGGTCGCCCGGGCGGAGCTCAAGACGCTCAGCAAGGACAACGCCGACTGGGTCGCCCGTCACCTCGTGGCCGCGGCACTCCTGGTCGACGAGGACCCCGATACCGCGAACCAGCACGCACTGAGCGCGGCTCGTCGAGCCGGCCGGGTCGGCGTCGTCCGTGAGACGGCGGCCATCACCGCGTACCGCCTCGGTGACTTCGCGACGGCGCTGCGGGAGCTCCGGACCTACCGACGCATCTCGGGCCGGAACGACCAGCTGCCGATGATGGTCGACTGCGAGCGTGGGCTCGGCCGTCCCGAGCGGGCGCTCGAGCTCGGCCGGTCGGTCGACCGCGCGGCGCTGGACACGGCCGTGCAGGTCGAGCTCGCCATCGCCATGTCCGGTGCGCGCCTCGACCTCGGGAATCCCACAGCCGCACTCGGCGAGCTGGAGATTCCACAGCTCGACCCGTCCACTGCCTACAGCTGGTCCCCGGCGCTCTACAGTGCTTACGCGGCCACGCTCGAGGAGCTCGGCCGCCAGGACGAGGCCGACGAGTGGTGGGCCCGTGTCGATCGTGCGGCAGCGGCCCTGGCCGAGGTCGCCGACGAGAACGCTTGGGAGACAGTTGATGTGGTCGAGGAAACGCTCGAAGTCGAAGGACCCGCAGACGAGCTCGCCGGAGCCGTCGACGACGAGCCCGACGCCGAGCTCGCCGACGAGCCCCTCGGTGACGAGCCCGACGACGACGAACCGGCCGGAGACGAGCCCGGCGAGATCGACGACGACAACCCCTCCGACGTCGACGGGTCCGCAGCCGACTGACGTGCCGAAGCCGCCGACGGACGGTGTGGACGTCGTCCTCACCGACCTCGACGGCGTCGTGTACCGCGGCCGCAACGCGATCCCGCATGCGGTCGAGGCGCTGACCCGCGCCTCGCTGACCGCCCGCGTCGGCTACATCACGAACAACGCATCGCGCCGACCGGTCGACGTCGCGGAGCACCTCGAGCGGTACGGGCTCGAGGTGTCCGAGGACGACGTGGTGACCTCGTCGCAGGCGGGCGTCCGGCTGCTCGAGACGCTCGTCCCCGCGGGTGCGACGGTGCTCGTCACGGGTGGTCTGGGGCTGACGAGCATCGTCGAGGCAGCGGGCTTCACCGTGACGTCCAGCGCCGAGGACTCGCCGGCGGCGGTCATCCAGGGGTTCTCCCCGGACCTCGGGTGGACGCACCTCGCCGAGGCGTCCTTCGCCCTGGCCGACCCGGACGTGCCGTGGGTCGCGACGAACATGGACTGGTCGATCCCGGTCGAGCGCGGCATCGCGCCCGGCAACGGCACGCTCGTGTCCGCCGTGCACCAGGCCGTCGGTCGGATGCCCGTGGTCGCCGGCAAGCCCGAGCGGCCGATCTTCGACGCAGCCCTCGCGCGCTTCGGTGGTGAGCACCCGTTGTTCATCGGCGACCGCCTCGACACGGACATCAAGGGCGCGAACGACGCCGGTATCCCCAGCGTCCTCGTCCTCACCGGGATCGACAAGGCCAAGCAGGTGCTCGCGGCCGACCAGCGGTCGCGTCCCACCTACATCCTCGGCGACCTCCGTGGCCTGTCCGAGCCCTACCCGGTGACGATCCGACGGGAAGACCCGGACGGTACCCGCTACGCCACGGTCGGTGCCGCCACGGTAGCGATGCGCGGCCACGTCGTGCGGGTGCTCGACGACGGCGACGCGATCGACCTGCTCCGCGCCGGGACCGCCCTCATCTGGGAGTCCGGGCTCGCGATCTACGGGCTCGACGTCGACCCGAAGCTGTACGGCGGCGAGTAGCGTGACCGAGGTGTCGAACGACGAGCGGGACCCCGAGCGTGACGCCCGCCCGGGCGATCCGGACCAGGTGCGGACGGACGACCATGCCGTGACGGACGACTTCGGGCAGCGCACCGCCGCGGCCGAATCGCTGCCGCTGGCCGAGCGCGCCGATGCGTTCTCCGCGCTGCACGACGAACTGCGGACCCGTCTCGAGAGCGGCGGCAGCACGAGTGCCTGACGAGCACGGCAACGGCGACGAGACACTGCAGGACGAACGGCCCGTCCGGCTCGATGCCCTCCTCGCTTCCCGCGGGCTCGCGAAGTCCCGCACGGCAGCGTCGAAACTGATCCAGGACGGCCGCGTGACCGTCGCCGGCACCGCGATCGTCAAGCCGTCGGCGCCGGTGCGGCCGTCGGCCCCGATCCACGTCGCCGGTGCGGACGAATGGGTGTCGCGTGCTGCGCTGAAGCTCCTCGGCGCACTCGACACGTTCGGCGTCGATCCGTCGGACCGTGTCGCGCTCGACGTCGGTGCGAGCACCGGAGGGTTCACCCAGGTGCTCCTGAGCCGCGGTGCACGACGCGTGGTGGCGCTCGACGTCGGGCACGGGCAGGTCGACCCCCTGGTGGCGCTCGACTCCCGTGTCGCCGTCGTCGAGGGCACGAACGCGCGCAACCTCACGGCCGAGTCCTACCTCGCGCTCGACCCCGCCGCGGCCGAGACGAGCCTCGTGGTGGGGGACCTGTCGTTCATCTCGCTCCGGCTCGTCCTGCCGGCGCTGGTCGAGTCCGTCCCCGCCGACGACTTCGTCCTGCTCGTGAAGCCGCAGTTCGAGGTCGGCCGCGGTGGTGTCCGTGAGGGCATCGTCCGTGACCCGGCGCTCCGGAACGACGCGCTCATGAACGTCCTCTGGGCAGCGTGGGACCTCGGTCTGGGCACCTCGGGGCTCGCGGCGTCGCCGATCGTCGGCACGCACGGCAACCACGAGTACCTGGCGCGTTTCCAGCGGGATGTCGGTACCAATCCGACAGAATGGATCGTCCGGGCGACCGAACTGACGGAAGGGACGGCATGAGCGACGACCGGCACATCCTCCTGGTGTCCCACACGGGCCGCCGCGACTCGATCGACGCTGCGGTCGAGGTCTGCGACCTCCTGCACGCCGCCGGTCTCGTCCCGGTCATGCCGTTCGACGAGTACGCCGACATCCGCCGCGCCGAAGCCTCGGTCGGGCAGGTCGACATCCTCGGCGTCGACGTCCAGGCCGACCAGCTCGAGATCGTCATCGTGCTCGGTGGCGACGGCACGATCCTCCGCGCGGCCGAGCTCGTGCGCGGGACGGGCGCCCCGATCGTCGGCGTCAACCTCGGACACGTCGGCTTCCTCGCCGAGAGTGAGCGGGACGGGCTCCGGGCGACCGTCGAACGAGCCCTGTCCGGCGAGTACCACGTCGAGGAACGCGTCACCCTGCAGGTGGACGTCGTCGTCGGCAACGAGGTCGTCTACTCGTCCTGGGCGCTGAACGAAGCGACCATCGAGAAGGCCTCCCGGGAACGCATGCTCGAGGTCGTGACCGAGGTCGACGGCCGCCCGCTGTCCTCGTTCGGCTGCGACGGTGTCGTCGTGTCGACCCCGACCGGCTCCACGGCCTACTCGTTCTCCGGGGGCGGGCCGATCGTCTGGCCCGACGTCGACGCGCTCCTCATGGTGCCGCTGAGCGCCCACGCCCTCTTCGCGCGGCCGATCGTGGTCGGCCCGGACTGCACCCTCGCGATCGAGGTGCTGCGTCGCACGAGCGGTGTCGGCGTCCTGTGGTGCGACGGTCGACGCACGCACGACCTCCCTCCGGGCGCCCGCGTCGAGGTCCGGCGCTCGCCGGACCCGGTGCGTGTGGCCCGCCTCAAGGACGCCCCGTTCACCGACCGGCTCGTGGCGAAGTTCCAGCTCCCCGTCGCCGGGTGGCGCGGCCCGCAGCAGGACGACGAGGACACCCTGTGATCGAGGAGATCTCCATCTCCGACCTCGGGGTCATCGGCGAGACCACCCTCGAGCTCGGCCCCGGCTTCACCGTGGTGACCGGTGAGACCGGTGCGGGCAAGACGATGATCGTGACCGCGCTCGGCCTGCTCCTCGGCGCCCGTGCCGACGCGGGGTCCGTCCGCCGCGGCGCGTCGACCGCCGTGGTCGAGGGGCGCTGGCACGTGCCCGAGCACGACGCCGTCGCCGAACGTGTCGAGGACGCCGGTGGCACCGTCGAGGACGGCGAGCTCATCCTGACGCGCACGGTCTCCGCCGAAGGTCGCAGCCGCGCGACCGTCGGCGGTCGCAGTGCTCCCGTCGCGGTGCTCGGCGAGCTCGCGGACCAGCTGGTCACCGTGCACGGACAGTCGGACCAGATCCGGCTGACCTCGGCGACCGCGCAGCGTGCCGCACTCGACGGCTTCGGCGGTCCGGCGCTCGAGAAGGTCCTCGCGGCGTACGTGCGGGCCTACGACACCTGGCAGCAGCACACCGGCGAGCTCGAGACCCTCACCCGTGACCGTGACGACCGGGTGGCCGAGGCCGAACGCATCCGCGCGGCGTCCGACGAGATCGAAGCGGCGGACCCGCAGCCCGGCGAAGACGTCGAGCTGGCCGACCGTGCCGAGCGCTTGGGGAACCTCGAAGAACTCCGGTTGTCCGCGGGCCTCGCGCACGAAGCCCTCTCGAGCGAGTCGCTCGACGGCGTGCAGGACGTCGTGGGCCTCGTCGAGTCCGCTCGCCGGGCGATCGAGCGGGTCGCGGCGTCCGACGCCGAACTGCAGCCCGTGCTCGAGCAGCTCACGGAGCTCGGCATCCAGGCGTCCGAGGCCTCCGCGAGCCTGTCGAGCTACCTCGGCTCGCTCGAGCCCGACGCCGGCCACGACCTCGAACTCATCAACGAGCGGCGGGCCCTGCTCGCCGGCCTCACGCGCAAGTACGGTGAGACCGTCGACGACGTGATCGTCTACGGGCAGCGCGCGGGTGATCGGCTGCTCGAACTGGACGGCGACGACGACCGCATCGTGGCGCTGCAGCAGGCGGTCGAGCAGGACGAGCAGACGCTCGCCGGTGCCGCCGCGGCCCTGACGACGGCACGGACCAAGGCGGCGAAGGACCTCGCCAAGCGCGTCACCGCCGAGCTGAAGTCCCTCGCGATGGCCGGGGCGACCCTCGTGGTCGAGGTCTCGGACGCGGGCGACTACCGGCGCCACGGCCGCGACCAGGTGTCGATCCTGCTGCAGCCGCACTCCGGTACCGACCCCCGGCCGATCGGCAAGGGTGCGTCGGGTGGCGAGCTCTCCCGCGTCATGCTGGCGATCGAGGTGGTCATGGCGGGCAGCACGACGGTGCCGACGTTCGTCTTCGACGAGGTCGACGCCGGCGTCGGCGGTGCGGCGGCCATCGAGATCGGTCGTCGTCTGGCGAAGCTCGCGGAACGCACGCAGGTCATCGTCGTGACGCACCTGGCGCAGGTCGCGGCGTTCGCGAACAACCACCTCAACGTCGTGAAGGACGCCAGCGGGGCGGTCACGTCGTCGAGCGTCCGTCGCCTCGAGGGCGAGGACCGGCTGCAGGAGATGGCGCGGCTCCTCTCCGGGCTCGGGGACAGCGCCAGCGGCATGGAGCACGCGCGCGAGCTGCTCGACGTCGCCGGCCAGCAGGCCTGATCGCGTCGTCGCACGCCGATCCAGGAGGCGCGGCTCGCGCCCGCCTCGCGCCGTGCGGCGGACCTCGCCGCACGGCGCGACCACGGCCCGGAGACCCGGCCACACGCCCGACGCAACGCCCACGGCGAACCGAGGTCGCGCCTCCTGGCAGTTCTGACGTACGATGGAATCCCGTGGCGGACACTCTCAGCGGCGGAACCAATTCTTCGAACGCGACCCCGAAGGTGACGAAGCAGATCTTCGTGACCGGCGGGGTCGTCTCGTCCCTCGGCAAGGGCCTGACGGCGGCCAGCCTCGGCAACCTCCTCACGGCTCGCGGCCTCAAGGTCGTCATGCAGAAGCTCGACCCGTACCTCAACGTGGACCCGGGCACCATGAACCCGTTCCAGCACGGCGAGGTCTTCGTGACCGACGACGGCGCGGAGACGGACCTCGACATCGGGCACTACGAGCGCTTCCTCGACATCAACCTGTCGCAGTCCGCGAACGTCACGACCGGCCAGGTCTACTCGACGGTGATCGCGAAGGAGCGTCGGGGCGAGTACCTCGGCGACACCGTGCAGGTCATCCCGCACATCACCGACGAGATCAAGCGCCGGATGCGCGAGCAGGCGCAGAACGACCCGCAGCCCGACGTCATCATCACCGAGGTCGGCGGCACGGTCGGTGACATCGAGTCCCAGCCCTTCATCGAGTCGGCGCGGCAGGTCCGCCACGAGCTCGGCCGCAACAACGTGTTCTTCGTGCACGTGTCGCTCGTCCCGTTCATGAACGCCTCGGGTGAGCAGAAGACGAAGCCGACGCAGCACTCGGTGGCCGCACTCCGTTCGATCGGTATCCAGCCGGACGCGCTGGTCCTGCGGAGCGACCGTCCGGTGTCGGATTCGAACAAGAAGAAGATCGCGCTGATGTGCGACGTCGACGAGGACGCCGTGGTGAACGCGGTGGACGTGCCGTCGATCTACGACCTCCCGACGCTGCTGAACAACCAAGGCCTCGACCAGGTCATCGTCGACGCGCTCGGGCTCGCGGCGGGTCCGGTCGACTGGACCTCGTGGACCCCGGTCCTGCGTGCCGTGCACGAGCCGAAGAAGGACGTCACGATCGCCCTCGTCGGCAAGTACATCGACCTGCCGGACGCGTACCTGTCGGTCACCGAGGCGCTCCGTGCGGGTGGCTTCGCGCACGACGCGAAGGTCACGCTGAAGTGGGTCGTGTCCGACGACTGCACCACGCCCGAGGGTGCGGCGAAGCAGCTCGGCGACGTCGACGGCATCTGCATCCCCGGCGGGTTCGGCGTGCGCGGCATCGAGGGCAAGCTCGGCGCACTGCGGTTCGCGCGTGAGCAGGGCATCCCGACGCTCGGCCTGTGCCTCGGCCTGCAGTGCATGGTCATCGAGTACGCCCGCCACGAGGTCGGCCTGACCGACGCGTCGAGCACCGAGTTCGACCCGGAGACCTCGACGCCGGTCATCGCGACCATGGCGGAGCAGGTGGACATCATCGCGGGCGGTGACCTCGGCGGGACCATGCGCCTCGGCCTCTACCCAGCGACGTTCACCGAGGGGTCGCTCGCGGCATCGCTGTACGGGGCCCCCGAGGCGTCCGAGCGGCACCGTCACCGCTACGAGGTGAACAACAAGTACCGCGAGCAGATCGCGGACGCCGGACTGGTGTTCTCGGGCACGTCCCCCGACGGCACGCTGGTGGAGTACGTCGAGCTGCCGCGCGAGGTGCACCCGTTCTACATCGCCACGCAGGCGCACCCCGAGCTGCGCTCGCGTCCGACGGACGCGCACCCGCTGTTCGCGGGGCTCGTCGGTGCCGCGATCGAGCGGCACGAGGCGTCGAGTCTCTTCGACCCGCAGGAAGAGGAGCAGGTCGCGTAACGCGAGTGGTCTCTGACTGGAGGCGCGGTGCCAGCTGGCACCGCGCCTCCAGTGCCAGGATGGTCGCGTGACTGACGCACCCATCGCTGACGAACCCGCCTCGTTCGAGGTCACCGAGTCCACCGTCGTGTACGAGGGCGCCGTCTGGGACGTGCGCCGCGACAGCATCGCGTACCACGACGAGACGATGGTCCGGGAGTACATCGACCACACCGGTGCCGTCGCGGTCTACGCCGAGGACGACGAGGGCCGCGTGCTCGTCATCCAGCAGTACCGGCACCCGGTGCGGATGCGCGACTGGGAGCTGCCGGCGGGGCTGCTCGACATGGCGGGCGAGGACCACCTGACCGCGGCGCAGCGCGAGCTGGCGGAGGAGGCCGACCTCGAGGCCGACGACTGGGAGCCCCTCGTCACCTACAACACCTCGTCCGGCGGCAGCGACGAGTTCCTGCAGATCTACCGCGCCCGTGGGGTGCGCGCGACCGCGACGGCGTTCGACCGCGAAGCGGAAGAGGCCGACATCGTGAAGCGGTGGGTGCCCCGGGCTGAGCTGGTGGAGGCGATCCTCGACGGTCGGCTGCACAACTCCGGGCTCGTCGTGGCCGTGCTCGCGGTGGACGCGCTCGAGCGGGGTGCCGCATGAGCCTCGCGGCGCTGCTCGACCAGGGGCGGTGGACGCACGAGCCCGTTGCGGCGACGCTCGACGGTGACGTCCTGCGGGTGACGGCCGTCGAGGGCAGTGACGCCTGGCGCACCACCTCGTACGGCTTCGTGCACGACTCCGAGCACGCGCTGCTCCGCCCGGTCGACGGGGCGTTCTCGGTCGAGGTGTCGTTCGTGCTCGACTACACGGAGCAGTTCGACCAGGCGGGGGTGTTCCTGCGGGTCGACGAGCGGAACTGGATCAAGGCCGGCGTCGAGTTCGCCGACGGGACGCCCCAGGTCGGAGCCGTCGTCACGCGCGATGCGTCGGACTGGTCGGTGGCCCCCGTGCCGGAGTGGACCGGGCGGGTCGTCACGGTCCGGGCCAGCCGCGACGGCGATGCCGTGACGATCCGGGCGTGGGCGGACGACGAGCCGCCGCGGCTCGTGCGGGTGGCGTACCTCGACCCCGATGCCCCCGTGTCGGCGGGGCTGCTCTGTGCGGCACCGTCCCGCCCGGGACTGACCGTCGCCTTCACCGGGTTCCGCGTGGGGGAGCCGGACGGGTCGCTGCACTGACGCTCCCCGAGCGGCGCTAGCCTCGTGGGGTGATCCCGTTCGAACGTGCCACGGAGACGTACCTGCGGCACATCGCGATCGAGCGGGGGCTCTCGCAGCACACGCTGTCGGCCTACCGGCGGGACCTGCTGACGTTCGCGTCGTGGCTCGAGACGGCTCCGGTCGTGGAGTCGGACGGCGCCGACCGCGCCGGGGGATCGGCGGTGCTCGACGACGTCGGGAGGATCGCGCGCGCGGACCTCGCGGGGTTCGTGGAGCACCTCGCGACCCGACCGTCCGGGCCGCTCGCGCCGAGGTCGGTGGCACGCATGCTCAGCTCGGTGCGGTCGTTCACCGCGTTCGCCGCCGGCGAGGGGTGGCTCCAGCTCGACCCCGGCGCATCCGTGCGGCCGCCGAAGGCCCCGATGCGGCTGCCGAAGGCGATCTCCGTGCACGACATGGAGCGGCTGCTCGGGGCCGCGTCCGCCGGGTCGCCCGACGGTGCCGCCGACGACCTCGTGGGGCTGCGGGACCGGGCGTTGCTCGAACTCCTCTACGCCACGGGAGCGCGCATCTCGGAGGCCGTCGGGCTCTCGGTCGACGACGTGACGACGCTGTCGGACGGTTCTGGCGACCTCGACGACGGGCTGTCCGTCGTCAAGGTCACCGGCAAGGGCAACAAGCAGCGGGTGGTGCCGCTCGGCAGTTTCGCGCGAGCGGCGATCGACGCGTACCTCGTGCGGGCGCGGCCGGTGTTCGCGGCACGGGGAGCGTCGACGCCGGCGCTGTTCCTCGGTGCCCGGGGCGCACGGCTGTCACGGCAGAGTGCGTGGCTCGTGATCCAGGCGGCAGCGGAGCGAGCGGAGCTCTCCGAGCACGTGTCGCCGCACACGTTCCGGCACTCGTTCGCGACGCACCTGCTCGAGGGGGGAGCGGACGTGCGGGTCGTGCAGGAGCTGCTCGGGCACGCGAGCGTGGCGACGACGCAGATCTACACGATGGTGACGGCGGACATGCTGCGGGACGTGTACCAGACGGCGCACCCGCGGGCGCGGCGTACTTCGTGAGCAGGAACGGTCGGGTCGCCTGACGGCACCCGACCATTCCTGCTCACGAGGTCAGAACACGTGGAACTGCGCGGACGCCGCCACGGCAGCCGTCGCCACCGCGAGGACCAGGGCGCTCGCCGAAGCGCTCCGCGCCAGCACGCGCCAGCCCCCGGTCGCCCCCGGCCACGCGACGCCGAGCAGCCCTGCCACGATCGCCGCCGCGCTGCTCGCTCCCCAGGGGTTCACCACCACGGAGGCCACCGCGAGCAGCACCGCCAGGGTCGAGAACGCACTGAACCGGTGGACCCCGGAGCCCCCGGACGCCCAGGAACGCGTCCGGATCGCCGCCGGCTGCACCGAGAACGACGGTCCGACGGGCGCGACGACCACCGGGACGATCGGCTCGGTCCGGCTCGGCAGCACCCGTGTCGCCGCTCCCCAGGCGCGCCCGTCCCACCAGCGCAGGCGGCTCGCGTCCTGCGGATCGGGGAACCAGCCGGCGGCCGGCAGCGTCACGGGGTGCTCCTCGGGGTGCGTGGGAAGGTGCACGTCGACGCTACGGGAGTGCGGGAAGCGGCCACAGTCCCAGCCCGGGTGTCGGCAGGAAGGGGGACCACCCGCGTGCAGTAGCGTCGAGCGGGTGACCTCGACGCTCGACGACTTCTGGCGTGACCGGCGCGACGAGCGACCGGAGTTGCCGACGGCCCTGCCGGAGGCGTGGTCGTTCGGCGCGACGCCGGCGCAGGCGGACGATCTGCTCGACCTCGTGCTGCGCGGGGTGAAGGACGGGACGGCGTCGTCGTTCTGGGACTACGAGGCGTCCGGGGACCGCGTGCCGGAGGTCGGGGACATCGGCATCGTCACGGACTCCACCGGGGCACCGCGGGCGGTCGTCGAGACGACGAGCGTCCGGATCGTCCCCTTCGACGAGGTCGATGCGGACCACGCCCGGGCCGAGGGGGAGGGCGACCGGACGCTCGCGCACTGGCGTCGGGTGCACGAGGCGTACTGGCGCGCGCACTCGGAGGACCCGCGCGGGTTCGATCCGCGGATGCCGGTCGTGTGCGAACGCTTCCGGCTCGTCTGGCCCGCACCGGCGACGACCCCGCCGGCCCCGCCGACGTCCCCGCCGGCCCCGGCGACGGCCCCGCCGGCTGCGCCGGCCCCGGACCCGACCGCCGTCGCCTGACCGCCCGTCACGCCGGGACGGGCGCCGCGTCCACCTCGCGCATGACGTCCTTCACCGAAGCGAGGAGCCGGGCGTTGAACTCGACGCCGAGCTGGTTCGGCACGGTGACGAGCACGGTGTCGGCAGCCCGCACGGCCTGGTCCGCCGCGAGCTCGGCCACCAGGTCCTCCGGCGACCCGATGTACGACCGGCCGAACCGTGCGAGCCCGCCGTCGAGGTGCCCGACCTGGTCCTGGCCCTCGACCTGTGCCCGGACACCGAAGTAGTGCCGCGACTCGTCGTCGATGATCGGGATGATGCTGCGGGACACCGAGACCCGAGGGGTCCGCTCCCAGCCGGACTCGGCCCAGACCCGACGGAAGCGTTCGATCTGCTCGGCCTGGAGCTCGTCGAACGGCACACCGGTGTCCTCGGTCAGCAGGGTCGACGACATGAGGTTCATGCCCTGCTCGGCCGTCCACTCCGCGGTGGCCCGGGTGCCGGCGCCCCACCAGATGCGGTCGCCGAGCGAGTCGGAGAGCGGCGAGATCGGCAGGGACCCGACGGAGCCGGTCATCTGCGGGTTCGCGTTCGCCATCGGTTCGCCGGCGATCGCCCGTCGGAACACCGACGTGTGCGCACGGGCCATGTCCCTGCCGTTCTCGTCGGAGGCGTCCGGCACGTAGCCGAACTGCTGGTAACCGGCGAGGGCGGTCTCGGGTGAGCCCCGTGAGACGCCGAGCTGCAGCCGACCGCCGGAGATGAGGTCGGTCGCAGCCGCCTCCTCCGCCATGTACAGCGGGTTCTCGTAGCGCATGTCGATGACGCCGGTACCGATCTCGATGCGGCTGGTCTTCGCTGCGATCGCGGAGAGCAACGGGAAGGGCGCCGCCTGCTGGGGTGCGAAGTGGTGGACGCGGAAGTACGCGCCGTCGACGCCAGCCTCCTCGGCGGCGACCGCGAGGTCGATCGCCTGGACCAGGGCCTCACGACCGCTGCGCACCTTCGACCCCGGCACGTCGCGCCAGTGTCCGAACGACAGGAACCCGATCTTCGTCATGTCGATACGAACGCATCCGACAGCACGGTCATTCCGGGCCGACTACGGTGTCCGGCATGGACGACCCTCGCCAGGCACTGGTCGCGGAGCGGGCACGCAACGAGCGGCTCCTCGCGGACGTCGAGCGGAGCATGCGGGACGTCAGCGACGCCCGGCAGGACGCCAACTCCGACGACGAGCACGACCCCGAGGGCGCGACCCTCGCCTGGGAGCGAGGCTCGCTCGGCGCCGTGCGGGACGACGCCCGCGAGCGGATCCGGTTGGTGGACGCCGCGCTCGCGCGGCTCGACGCCGGGACCTACGGCCGCTGTGCGGTCGGTGGGGAACCGATCCCGGAGGCGCGCCTCGCCGCGGTCCCGTGGGCCGCGACGTGCGTGGCGCACGCGTGACGCGCCTCCTGGCCCGCACCGTCTGACGGGAGGCGCGGGTCGGCCCCGCCACGCGCCTCCCGTCACGGACGCACCGCACGTCCACCGCGCGCGCCGCGGTTTCCCAGCCGCGCGCCCTACATTGCGGCACATGGAAGGCGACCCGAACGACCGGACCGACGCGGTCGAACGTGCCGAGACGCCGCACCGGCGGTTCCAGTGGTTCCACGACGTCCGCGCCTGGATCCACGCGCGTCCCCACCTGCACCTCTTCTACAAGGTGCTCGTCGGGATCGTCGGCGGGCTCGTCGTCGTGATCGGGCTGATCCTCGTGCCGCTGCCCGGGCCGGGGTGGCTGGTGGTCTTCATCGGGCTGACGATCCTCGCGAGCGAGTTCCACTTCTTCCACCGGATCATCACGTGGCTCCGTGCCCAGCTGCACCGCTTCTGGGACTGGGCGAAGGCGCACGGGCCGCAGTGGCTCCGGAACGCCGCCGACCGCGGCAAGGCGGACGTCGACGCGGCGCACACCGGTGCTGCCCGGACGGTCGGGGTGCGCGGGCGCGGCGCGAAGCGGGCGCGGCCCGGGCACTGAGCCGCGCGCGTTGCGCCTACTCGGCGGGGGACACCCGGACCGACCCGGTGCAGGTGCGCTCGAGCACCTCGGCGGCCTGCTCCTCGACGGCGGCGGCGTCCCGCGACACGAGCTGCAGCACGAGGGCGACGACCGCGGCGAGGACGATGAACGCCCCGTACCCGGCGATGACCGGCACGAGCCCGACGGTCGGCTCGAGCAGCCCTCCGACGACGGCCGGCACGCCGAACGCCAGGTAGCTCACGACGTAGATCGTGGAGAGCAGCCCCGCACGGTGCGTCGGTGCCGCGGTGGCGAGCAGCATCCGCAGCGGTGCCTGGAACCCGGCGCCGAAGCCCACGCCCGCGATCGCACTGCCCACGACGAGGCCGGGCAGGGAGTGCGCCATCACGAACGCCACCGTGACGATCGGTCCGAGCACGAGGGCGACCAGGCCGATCAGGACCGCGCGACGGGCGTCCATCCGCTGCGTCGCGAGGCCGGTCAGCGCGCCGACCCCGGTGACGACGGCGATCAGGGCCCCGGCGGCGAAGTGGTTCGTGATGCCGAAGACCGCGCCGAGCGCCGAGGGGACGAGCGACAGGAACATCCCGCCGAGGGCCCAGCTCGCGATGAGCGATCCGGCGACGCTGCGGAACAGCCGCCGCGAGGACCGGGGCACGCTGATCCGGGGGACCAGGGAGCGGAGGGCACCCGGTCGCGGGGTGACCCGCTCGGGGACGACGACGAGTGCGATCACCATGAGGACGAGCAGCGCGCCGAAGAGCAGGTACACGAGCTGCTCGGGCGCGGGACCCCACTGCACGAGGGCGCCGCTCGACATGGCACCGGTCGCGAGGGCGATCGGCGGGATGACGCCGTTCAGCACCCCGGCGAGGGTGGGGAAGCGCTCGAGCGAGTTGTCGATGAGTGCCGCTCCGAGGGCGCCGATGAGCAGTCCGACGGAGACGCCCTGCACGATGCGGTCCACGATCAGTGCGCCGACACCGTCCGCGACCGCGAAGAGCCCGAGGGACAGCGCGACGCCGAGGCCGCCGACGACGAGCACGGGCTTGCGGCCGACGTGGTCGGACAGGCGCCCGGCGACGAGCAGGCTGGCCAGCAGCCCCGCGACGTAGATGGCGAACACGCCGGTGAGCATGAGCGGGGTGAGGTGCCACTCCGCGGCGTACACGGGGTAGATCGGCGAGGGGACCGCCGACGAGGCGACGGACACGAGGAGCATCGCCGCGAGGATCCAGAACCCGACGACCGAGCGAGCTGACTGCGCCATGTGCGCCACCTTCCGTTGCGAGCGGGACAGTACGAAGAGAGTCGTACAGTATCGAGTCGTGCTGTACGACGCAAGTCGTACTACGAGCGGAACGGTGGTAGCGTCCCGTCCATGCCCGCGACCGTGGATGCTCCCGAACACCTGCCGCAGCCGACCGTGGCCGAGATGGACCTGCCGGTCGTGATGGACGCCCTGAGCGACCCGATCCGGCTCGCGATCCTGCACCGCTACCTCGTCGACGCCGCCGGTGGCATCCGCAGCTGCGGCTGGGTCGGCATCGACCGGCCGAAGTCCACGCTGACCCACCACTTCCGCGTCCTGCGCGAGGCCGGGCTCCTCGAGCAGCACCAGGAGGGGCTCACCCGGTCGAGCCGCGTCCGCATCGAGGACGTCGAGCAGCGGTTCCCCGGGCTCCTCGACCTCGTGTTCGCGTGGGAGGTCCCCGCGGCCCTCATGCGCACGGACCTCGCCGAGGGCGCCGCGTGAACGCCGCCGCGTCCGCCGGGACCCCGCACACGCTCCCGACGATCAGCGCCGACGCCGCCGCCACCGACGCGCTGCGCCAGGACCTGACCGACGCCGGGTTCACGGTCGAGCGGGTCGACGCCCTGTGGGGCGCCGAGGCCGCCGCGTCGCTCCACCGCGGTTCGCGCGTCGCAGCGCTCCGGGCGCTCACCGCCCGCGACACGACACCGCTCGGCACCCTCGCGACGCTCTTCGTGCTCGGGCTCCCGGTCCGCCGCGCCGATGCGGACGCCGCGTTCCCGTCCGCCGGCGTGCAGTCCGTCGAAGCGAGCGGTCTGGTCCGCGTCGACGCCGACTCCGTCGTTCCCACTGTGGACCTCCGCCCCTACGCCTTCGTCGACGACCTCGGTGCCGGCAGCTGGTGGATCGTCTCGGACCTCGGCGAACTCGCACTCGGAACGGCCCTCGGCGAGGAGCACGTCCTCGGCATCGGCGGTGCCACCACGACGCTCTCCGGCCTGCAGGTCCCCGTGCCCGTCCGTCGCGTGCTCGACCTCGGCACGGGCTGCGGCATCCAGGCGATGCACGCCCGACGCTTCGCCGACGAGGTCGTCGCCACCGACATCTCGCGCCGGGCCCTCGACATCGCCCGGTTCAACGCGCAGCTCAACGGCATCGACGGCATCGAGTTCCGCTTCGGCTCCCTGTTCGAACCGGTCGCGGGCGAGTGCTTCGACCGCATCGTCTCGAACCCGCCGTTCGTCATCACACCACGCAGCGAGGGCGTCCCCGCCTACGAGTACCGCGACGGCGGCATGGTCGGCGACGCCCTCGTCGAGACCGTCCTCACCGGACTCGGCGAGCACCTCGAACCCGGCGGGACCGCGCAGCTGCTCGGCAACTGGGAGTACCACTGGGGCACGGACGGCCTCGATCGCGTGCGGTCCTGGTTCGAGCGCGCCGACACCGACGGACTCGGGCTCGACGCCTGGGTCATCGAGCGGGAACGGCAGGACCCGACGGCTTACGCCGAGACGTGGATCCGGGACGGCGGGACGAAGCCCGGGACGCCCGAGTTCGACCGGCTGGTCGGCGCGTGGCTCGACGACTTCGCCGACCGTCGGGTGACCGGCGTCGGCTTCGGGTACGTCGTGGTCCGGAAGCCCCGGCCGGGGCCCACGCGGGCCGGTTCCGGCGCGTCGCGGAGCCTGCGGAGCGACGTGGCGGCCGAGCCCGTGGGGAGAGGCGCGGCCCACCTCCGCCGCTTCGAGCGCGTCCCCGAGACGCTCGGCTCCAACCCCGCGGGTCTCGGCGCGACGGTGGCGCGGGTCCTCGACGCGGCCGCGTGGCTCGCCGCGCACGACGACGTCGCGCTCGCCGCCGCCCACCTCGCGGTCGCCGGCGACGTCACCGAGGAGCGCTTCTACTGGCCGGGCAACGACGACCCGACCGTGATGACGCTCGTGCAGGGCGGCGGACTCGGACGCCGCGTGGACGCCGACACCGCGCTCGCCGCGTTCGTCGGGGCCTGCGACGGGGAGCTGTCGGTGGCGGCGATCGTCGGCGCCCTCGCGCAGATCACCGGGGTGGACGAGCAGGTGCTCGCCGCCGACCTGCTGCCGGCGGCGCGCGACCTCGTGCTCGACGGCCTGCTCGTCCCGGCCCCCTGACGATCAGGCGCGGTGGTCGCGCCAGCTGTGCTCGGGGGCGTAGCCCAGCAGTTCGCGAGCCTTCTCGGACGAGAGCAGCGAGCTGACGCCGTCGATGTCCGCGCGGCGCTCGATGTCCGGCACGTAGCGCTCGACGAGCTCGATCGTCGGGGTGTCCATGACGGTGTCCGGGCTCGCGATCACGAACGCCTCGAACCCGGTGAGCTCGGCCTCGAGGGCCTTGCGCACGGCCTGGGCGCCGTCGCGGGAGTCGATGTACGACCAGAGGTTGAACGTCTTCGCCTCGGGGGTGGCGTCCCAGGGGAACGCGGGGTAGTCGGTCTCGTCCATCACGTTCGAGAACCGCAGACCGATCATCTTCAGCTCCGGGTCCCAGCGGGTGAAGTGGCGGGCCATCTCCTCTTCCACGGCCTTGCCGAGCGAGTACGACGACTGCGGGCGCACCGCGAACTCCTCGTCGACGGGCAGGTACGGCGGGTGGTGCTCGCCCATCGGGATGCCGAGCAGGGTCTCGCTCGACGCCCACACCAGGTTCTTGATCTTCGCGGCGCGTGCGGCGTGGAAGACGTTGATCGACGACGTCACGTTGTTCGTGATGAGCGCGACGTCCGGCACCTGCCCGGGAGCGGGGACCGCGGCGAGGTGCACCACGGCGTCGACGTGGTCGTACCGGTCGTCGACGCCGAGCAGGACGTTCAGCACCTGGCCGTGGTCGGTGAGGTCGGTGCGGACGAACTGCACCCGTTCGGGCTTGTCGGGGAAGGGCACGCGGTCGACCAGGACCACGTCGTACCCGTGCGCATCGAGGTCGCGGACCACCGCTCGCCCGAGCTTCCCACTGCCGCCGGTCACCACTACACGCGTCATCGCGTCACTCCACATCGTCGTCGGGTCGCCCTCGCGGGCTGGCTCCATCCTGCCCGGCGCGGCCTGACCCGACCAGGCCCTGTCCGTACCCCGTTGCCCGGGGTCAGGCGGTGGGGGCGACCTGGGCGATCGCGAGCCGTGCGACGAGCTCGACGTGCTGCGCCATGTCCCGCGTCGGGTCGAACAGCCACTGGATCTGCATGCCGTCCGAGACCGCGAGCAGCACGCTCGTCAGTTCCTCGACGTCGACGTCCACGCGGAGTCGTCCGTCCTCCTGCATGGCGCGGAAGTCGGAGGACAGGTCGCGGCGGCTGCGCTCGTAGCGCTCGCGGAAGTACTCGTGCGCCGGGTGCTCCGGGTCGGTCGCGGCCGCGGCGGAGAGGTTGACGAACATCTGCACGAGGCCGGGGACCTCGGCGTTGTGCCGCACGATCGCGGCGAGCAGCGCTGCCGGGTCCGGGGCGTGCCAGTCGTGCTGCAGGTCGATCTCGTCGCGGCGCCGCAGGATCTCGACCCAGAGCTCGTCCTTCGAGTCGAAGTAGTGCAGCAACCCGGCCTGCGTCAGTCCGACGGCATCGGCGATGTCCTTGATGCTCGTGCGGCGGAAGCCCTGCGACGCGACGAGGTCGAGCGCCGTCGTGAGGATCTCCTCGCGCTTCGCGATGCCCTTCGCGTACGAACCCCGTCGTGCCATGGCAGGACTGTACCGCTCTCGGCGATCGCCCAGAAAACCTAGCCCCGGTTGGTTTTGGTGTTACGGTGGCACGAGCCGCCGACGAAGGCGTGCGAGTCGCCGACGCAGGCGGCGTCCCCGAGAAGAGGTTGCAGTGGCCAACGATGCCCTGACCGTCAACGACACCCCGACCGCCGTCGCCCCCACGCGCGGCCGGGGGAATCCGCTCATGTACACGCTCGGCATGCCGATCGCGATGCTCGGCCTGTACATCGCGCTGCTGCCGCCGGTGCTCGTCGCCATGGCGCTGAAGGTCGCCGAGATCGCGCCGGACAACCAGGCGGGCGTGCTCGGCCTGGCACTCGGTGTGGGCGCGTTCGCCGCGATGGTCGCCAACCCCCTTGCCGGTCGCTTCAGCGATCGGACTGCCGGGAGGCTCGGCATGCGTCGTCCGTGGATCATCGGTGGCACCGTGGTCGGCTTCGCGGGCCTCGTGGTCGTCGCGACGACCACCTCGACCGTCGTGCTGGTCCTCGCGTGGGGCGTCACGCAGATCGCCTACAACGCCACGATCGCGGCGCTGACCGCCGTCATGCCGGACCACGTCACGCGCTCCCAGCGCGGCCGGGTCGCGGCGCTGCTCGGGCTCTCCCAGAACCTCGCGCTCGTCGGCGGCACGTTCCTCGTGCAGCTCTTCTCGACCTCGGCGACGCAGATGATCATCCCCGGCGCGATCGGGTCGATCGTCGTCGTGCTCTACGCGCTCGTGTTCCGCGACCGCGTGCTCACCAACCGGCCGACGTCGAAGCTCAGCGTCGGGCAGGTCTTCGGGTCGTTCGTGTTCAACCCGGTCAAGCACCCCGACCTCGGCTGGGCCTGGCTGACCCGCTTCCTCATGGTCGCCGCGCAGTACACCGCGGTGAGCTACCTGACCTACTTCCTGCGCGACGACATCGGCGTCGAGTCCGAGCACGTCGCGAACGCGGTGTTCCAGGGCACGCTGTGGAACGTCGTGGGGATCGTCCTCACGTCGCTCGTCGCCGGGTGGCTGTCCGACAGGCTCGGCCGCCGCAAGCTCTTCGTCGCCGTGGCCGGTGTCGTCGGCGTGGTGGGACTCGTGCTCATCGCACTCGCGCCGTCGCTCGGCATGGTGCTCGTCGGGGAGTTCGTGATGGGCGCCGGCATGGGTGTCTTCTACGCCGTCGACCTCGCCCTCATCACCGACGTGCTCCCCTCCGACGAGGACAACGCGAAGGACCTCGGCGTGGTGAACATCGCGCAGGCCCTGCCGCAGTCGATCGTCCCCGCCTCCGCCCCCGGCGTGATCGCCCTCACCGGCGGGTACAGCGGCTTCTTCATCACCGGCGCCGTCGTCGGACTGCTCGGCATCGCCTCGGTGTCCCGCATCCGCGGCGTGCGCTGACCACCTGTTCTGGCTCTGAACGAAAGGACCGACCACCGTGACTAACGTGGACGACGTGACAACTGCCTCCAGTACGGCCGAGCGCATCGAGACGCTCGTCGGCCAGCTGACCACCGACGAGAAGGTGCAGCTCCTGACGGGGCGCGACTTCTGGACCACCTGGCCGATCGAGAAGATCGGGCTGCGCCGCATCCTCATGTCGGACGGCCCGTCCGGCGTCCGCGGTGAGGTCTGGGACGAGCGCGACCCGTCGCTGAACCTGCCGTCCGCGACGGCGCTGAGCGCCTCGTGGGACCGCGCGATCGCGAAGCGCTACGGCGCCGCAGCGGCCGTCGAGGCCCGCCGCAAGGGCGTCGACGTCGTCCTCGGCCCGACGATCAACCTGCACCGCTCGCCCCTCGGCGGCCGGCACTTCGAGGCGTTCAGCGAGGACCCGGTGCTCACCGGCGACCTGGCGGCGTCGTACGTCGAGGGCGTGCAGGAGAACGGCGTCGCCGCGACCCCGAAGCACTACATCGCGAACGACTACGAGACCGACCGCTTCACCGCGTCGACCGAGGTCTCCGACCGTGCCCTGCGGGAGCTCTACCTGCTCGCGTTCGAGAAGGCCGTGACCGAGGCGCACGCCTGGGCGATCATGTCGTCGTACAACTCGATCAACGGCGTCACCGCGTCCGAGAACGAGCTGCTCGAGACGCCGCTGAACTCCGAGTGGGGCTTCGACGGCATCGTCGTCTCCGACTGGACCGGTGTCCGCTCGGTCGACTCGGCGAAGGCGTCCCAGGACGTCGCGATGCCCGGGCCGAACCAGTGGTGGAGCGAGGGGCCGCTGCTCGCCGCCGTGCAGTCCGGCGACGTGCCGATCGAGGCGATCGACCGGAAGGTCCGCCGCATCCTCACCCTCGCCGCCCGCGTCGGCGCACTCGAGGGCTTCGAGCCGGTGGCCGCCCAGCCCGTGCACGTCGAGGACGGCGTCGCGTTCGTCCGCGAGGCCGAGGCCGAGGGCACCGTCCTCGTCCGCAACACCGGCGTGCTGCCGCTCGACGCGCCCGCCGTCTCCCGCATCGCCGTCATCGGCCACAACGCCGACCAGGCCCGCACGCAGGGCGGTGGCTCGGCCACGGTCGTGCCGTCGCAGGTCGTCTCGCCGCTCGACGGGATCCGTTCGGCGTTCCCGTGTGCCACGGTGGACTACGCGATCGGTGCCGTCGTGCAGGAGGGCATCGCGGAGTTCCCGCTGTCCACCATCACCAACCCCGGCACCGGCGAGCCCGGCGCCCGCGTCGCGTTCGTCAAGGACGGCGAGGAGCTGTACGTCGAGGACCGCCGTGCCACCGCGCTGTTCTGGTTCGGCGGCGACGCCCCCACGCGCGAGGCCGACCGGCTCGACATCACCACGACCTACACCGCGCCGTCCACCGGCACGGTCCGGATCGGCATCGGCGCAGCGGGTCGCTCGCGCATGTGGATCGACGGCGAGCTCGTGCTCGACGAGGACGTCCCGTTCGAGGGCGACCAGCTCGGCGCAGCGTTCCTCAACCCGCCGGCACGGTCGGTGCCCGTGTCCGTGACGGCCGGCCAGCAGGTCGCGATCCGCATCGAGTACGACGTCATCCAGGACGAGACCCTCGGTGGCGTGCTCGCGTACCAGTTCGGCACCGAGCCGAGCGACGAGGACCCGTCGGTGCTGATCGACGCGGCGGTGGCTGCCGCGACCGGAGCGGACATCGCCGTCGTCGTGGTCGGGACCAACTCGAAGGTCGAGTCCGAGGGCTACGACCGCTCCTCGCTCGCGCTCCCCGGTCACCAGGACGACCTGGTCCGCGCGGTCGCGGCGGCGAACCCGAACACCGTGGTCGTCGTGAACGCCGGCTCGCCGGTCGAGATGCCGTGGCGGAACGACGTCGCCGCGGTCCTGCTCACGTGGTTCGGCGGACAGGAGTACGGCAACGCGCTCGCCGACGTCCTCACCGGTGCTCGCGAGCCGGGCGGCCGTCTGCCCACCACCTGGCCGGTCGCGATGGCGGACGTGCCCGTGCTGGACGTCACCCCGGTCGACGGCAAGGTGTCCTACGACGAGGGCGTGCACATCGGCTACCGGGCCTGGCTCCGCGCGGGCACCGAGCCGGCCTACCCGTTCGGCCACGGACTCGGCTACACGACCTGGACGATCGACGGCGTCACCGCGACGCCGACCGTCCGCGAGGGCGACGCGGTCATCGTCACCGCGACCGTGGCGAACACGGGCGACCGGGCCGGCAAGCACGTCGTGCAGGTCTACGCGTCGCGGGAGTCCTCGGCGGTCGACCGTCCGGTCCGCTGGCTCGTCGGCTTCGCGCCCGTGCGGCTCGACGCGGGGGAGTCCACCGAGGTCTCGATCGAGGTCCCGGCCCGGGCGTTCGCGCACTGGGACGGTGCATGGGCCCACGAGTCCGGCACCTTCACGCTGCACGTCGGCGCATCGGTGTCGGACGAATCCGGCACCGTGACGGTCCAATCCGCGTGAAGTCGTCCGGTTTCCGCGCTGACGCCGTGATCATTCAGTAACATCGATCTGCGCCAGGCGGCTGGTTACCGTCGGCGCGCGCACCGAGAACTGGGTCGCCATGCGTGCGACACGGTCTCCTGATCCGGCCGATGGAGCCCTGGTGGCCCTGGTGCGTCCAGAATGCGTCCCCGCGTCCGCGCGGGGGCGCATTCGCTTGTCCGGGGCAGGTGCCAACCGGTTGACTTCCGTCAGTCTGGGAGAAACCAGTGAACGAACGTCACTTTTTCGGTCCACGAACCGCAATCCGGTGTGACAAACCACTCGGTAGGTGGAACGATGGGTGCACCATCCCGTGCGGATCAGGGACGAGATGGTCATCCGGCCGGGCTCCCGGGGAGCCTCACCACCACCTGGTGCGGGCCCGCCGGATGCCCTGCATCACCGGGCTCGGACGGCCGGTGCGACGTCCTCGGCGACGATGCGCAGGATCCGCTCGTGCGACGCGGCGTCACCGTTCGCGGGCAGGGTGATCACGAGTTCGTCGGTCGACCGCACGGCCGGGTCGGCGAGCAGCGCGTCGACGATGGCCGACGGCTCGCCGGAGACGACCTTGCTGAAGCGGAACGGCGGGTTCCCCGAGAGCGGCCGGCCCTCGTCGTCCATGCCGCTCGCGTACCCGGTGAGGAACTCCTCGTGCACGGCACGGTCGTGGTCGTCGAGCAGCGGGACAACGATCCGGCCGACGGCGACCTTCGGGGTGCGGTCGGGGTGCAGCTGGGCGAAGCGCTCGCGGTACGCGGCGATCTGATCCGCCTGCGCCTCGGCGAACGGCGCGCCGGTGTCCTCGGTGTTCAGGGTCGAACAGTGCAGCAGCAGGCCCTTCTCGGCCGTCCGCACCGCGGTGCCCATGCTGCCGCCGCCCCACCACACGCGGTCGCGGAGTCCGGGGCTGAGGGGCTGCAGCGTCAGGTCGGCGTCGGCCGGGATGCTCTCGTAGCCCGTGCCGGCGGTGCCGAGCGGCTCGCCCTGCAGCACCTCGAGCAGGCGGGACGCGCGCGCCTCGGCCTCGTCGCGGAAGCTGCGGTCGGACGCGCCGAACACCGGGTCGAGGATCGGGCCGTAGCCCGCGATGCCGGTCGAGATGCCGAGCTGCACGCGGCCGTCGCTGAGGAGGTCGACCGTGCTGGCGTCCTCGGCGAGGCGGATCGGGTCCTCGTAGCGCATGCCGAGGACCGCGGTGCCGAATCCGATCGTGCTGGTCCGCTGGGCGGCGGCCGCGAAGAAGGTCATCGGGCTGGTCAGGAACGGCTCGAAGTGGCGCCCGCGGACCCAGCCGGTGCCGTACCCGAGCGACTCGGCGGTCTCGAAGAGGCGCAGGCCGTCCTCGAGGGCAGCGGCGGCGCCGGCCGTGCCGCCGTGGTTCGGGACGAAGGAGAGGAAGCCGAGTTCGCGCACGACGTGAGTCTATGCGGACGCATCCATGCGTGGCCCAGGAGGCGCGGTGCCGGCCCGCACCGCGCCTCCAGTCCGTCTCGTCGTCACCACCCACCTGGGAGGATGGTCCCATGACCGACGTCACCACCCAGCCCCCGCTCGTCGCCGCCCTGCCGGCGGCGGTCGACGGTGTCGTCGACCCGGACGCCGTGTACGAGGCGTTCGCCGCCTGGGCGGCCGAGGGCGGGCGCCCGCTCTACCCGGCGCAGGACGAAGCCGTGATCGAGCTCGTCTCCGGTGCCAACGTCGTGCTCTCGACGCCCACCGGCACCGGCAAGTCACTCGTGGCCGCGGGTGCGCACTTCGCCGCCCTAGCCGAGGGCAAGCGGAGCTACTACACGGCGCCGATCAAGGCACTCGTCTCCGAGAAGTTCTTCCAGCTCGTCGAGCTGTTCGGCGCCCAGAACGTCGGCATGGTCACGGGTGACTCGAGCGTCAACGCCGATGCCCCGATCGTGTGCTGCACGGCGGAGATCCTCGCGAACCTCGCGCTCCGGCAGGGACCGGACGCCGACGTCGACGTCGTCGTGATGGACGAGTTCCACTACTACGGCGACCCCGACCGCGGTTGGGCGTGGCAGGTGCCGCTGCTCGTCCTCGAACGGGCGCAGTTCCTGCTCATGTCCGCGACGCTCGGCGACGTCACGACCATCGCGGACGACCTCTCGCGCCGGACCGGACGGCCGACCGCGCGGGTCACCGGGGTCTCGCGTCCGGTGCCGCTCGAGTACGAGTACGTGATGACGCCCGTGCAGGAGACGGTCGAACGGCTGCTCGAAGAGGGCAAGGCGCCGATCTACATCGTCCACTTCGCCCAGGCCGCCGCACTCGAACGGGCGCAGGCGCTCATGTCGGCGCGCGTCGCGTCACGCGAACGCCGCGACCAGATCGCCGAGGCCATCGCCGGGTTCCGTTTCAGCGCCGGGTTCGGGCAGACCCTGTCCCGACTCATCCGGGCGGGCATCGGCGTCCACCACGCCGGCATGCTCCCGAAGTACCGGCGGCTCGTCGAGCAGCTCGCCCAGCGCGGGCTGTTGCCGGTGATCTGCGGCACCGACACGCTCGGCGTCGGCATCAACGTGCCGATCCGCTCGGTGCTGCTCACCGGGCTGACGAAGTTCGACGGCACGAAGATGCGGCAGCTGTCCGCTCGCGAGTTCCACCAGATCGCCGGTCGTGCCGGTCGTGCCGGGTACGACACCGAGGGTGACGTCGTCGCCGAGGCGCCGGAGCACGACATCGAGAACGCGCGGGCGGTCGCGAAGGCCGGCGACGATCCGAAGAAGAAGAACAAGATCAAGCGGAAGAAGGCGCCGGACGGCTTCGTGTCGTGGGGCCAGGCGTCGTTCGAACGGCTCATCGCGGCCGAGCCCGAGCCGATGGTCTCGCGGATGCGGATCACGCACGCGATGGTGCTCTCCGTCGTCGCGCGCGGCGGTTCGGCGTTCGAGTCCGTCCGGTCGCTCGTCTTCGACAACCACGAGCCCCGGTCGCGGCAGCTCGCGATGGCCCGGCGTGCACTGACCATCGCGCGGACGCTCATCAACGCGCGGGTGATCGAGAAGGTCGACGGGGAGTACCGGTTGACCGTCGACATCGCGCCGAACTTCGCGCTCAACCAGCCGCTCTCGCCGTTCGCGCTCGCGGCGTTCGAGCTGCTCGATCCGTCGTCTCCCAGCTACGCGCTCGACATGGTCTCGATCGTCGAGGCCACCCTCGACGACCCGCGGGCGATCCTCTCGCAGCAGCAGTTCAAGGAGCGCGGCGAGGCCGTCGCCCGGATGAAGCAGGAGGGGATCGAGTACGACGAGCGGATGGAACTGCTCGAGGAGGTCACGTGGCCCCGCCCGCTGGCCGAGCTGTTGGAGGCGGCGTACGAGGCCTACGCGGCGGAACAGCCGTGGGTCCTCGACTTCGCGCTCTCGCCCAAGGCCGTCGTGCGCGACATGTACGAGCGGGCGATGACCTTCGGCGACTTCGTGCGGTTCTACCAGCTCACCCGCTCGGAGGGGCTCGTCCTCCGGTACCTGTCCGACGCGTACCGGACGATGCGGCAGACGATCGCCGACGAACAGCGCACCCCGGAGCTCGACGACCTGATCGAGTGGCTCGGCGAGGTCGTCAAGCAGACCGACTCCTCGCTCGTCGACGAGTGGGAGGCCCTGCTGAACGGTGACGTCCTGCTCGCGTCGGAGGAACACGAGGAGATCGCGCCGCCGCAGCCCTCGCGGCTCACCGGGAACCCGCGGGCGTTCCGAGTGCTCGTGCGCAACGCCCTGTTCCAGCGGGTGCTGCTCGCCGCCGCCGACGACGTCGCCGGACTCGCGGCGCTGGACGGTGCGGCGGGCTTCGGCGAGGACGCGTGGGACGCCGTGCTCGAGGAGTACTACGAGGCGCACGACGAGATCGGGACGGGTGCCGACGCCCGCTCCATACAGTACCTGGTGCTCGACGAGGCCGGGGCCACCGGGGTGTCCGGTGCGGCGGGCTCAGCGCGCGTCTGGCGTGCGCGGCAGATCTTCGCCGACCCCGCCGGCGACAAGGACTTCGGGTTCTCCGCCGCGATCGACCTCGACGCGTCGGACGAAGCGGGCGAGGCCGTGGTGCGGGTCACCGAGATCGGGCGCTTCGACGGCTGGTCGGACGTGGACGTCGACTGATGCCCGTGGTGCGCGAGCTCGGCGGCTCCTCGGCCGACGGTGACGTCGCCGCGCTGCAGGACCTGCTCGAGTCGGTGCCGGACTACGCGTTGCGGATCACCGGGTACCCGCCGGGGCCGTCCGACGGGCTGAGCGCGCTGCTGTCGGTGCCGGACGGGTTCGATCCGGCGGGGAAGGTCGGGCTCGGGCTGTGGGAGGGGGAGCGGCTCGTGGCGTTCGCGGACGTGCTGCTCGGGTACCCGTCGCCCGCCGTCGCGTACATCGGGCTGCTGGTCGTCCGAGGGGGCGAGCAGGGTCGGGGGCTCGGGCGGGCGATGCACGACGCGGTCGTCGAGCGGGTCCGGGTGGCGTCCGGGCGCTCGGGCGTGGGCCGCTCGGGCGTGGAGCGCTCGCGCCGTTTGCGCCTCGGGATCGTCGCGTCGAACGCGTCGGTGGCGGAGCCGTTCTGGCGGGCGCTCGGGTACGAGCCGACGGGGGAGGAGAAGCCGTACCGGTACGACCACCTCGTCAGCACGGTCGCGCTCTGGGAGCGGCCGCTCTCGGAACGGCCGCTCTGACGGTCAGAACAGGGTCGCGGGCGGGGTCGCCTCGGGCAGCGCGGCCGGCTCGGTGACCTCGACCCCGGGCCACCCCGGGCCGTGCGGCACCTCGGTGCCCTGCTGGTAGGCGGTCGCGGCACCGCGGGCGCGGACGTCCGCCGCCTCGTTCATCTCGTGCCCGACGTGGCCGCGGACCCACTCGAAGGTGACCTTGCGCCCCTGCAGTTCGGCGTCGAGCTCCTTGATGATCTCGACGTTCAGCACGGGCTTGCCGTCGGCCTTCCGCCAGCCCTTCCGCTTCCAGCCCGCGAGCCACTCGGTGCACGCCTTGATCGCGTACTGGCTGTCGCAGAGGATGTGCAGCGGCTCGCCGGTGTCCTTCGTGGCGCGGAGCAGCTGGAGGACGGCGGTCAGCTCGCCCTGGTTGTTGGTGGCGTTCGGCCACCCACCGGCGGCCCAGCGGTCGTCATCGACGTACCAGGCCCAGCCGGCCGGGCCGGGGTTGCCGAGGGCTGAGCCGTCTGCTGCGGCGACGATCGTCACGGTGGGACCTCCTGCGTGTGGCGAGTGCTGGTCAACCGTAACGGACCGGACCGACCCCCGGCGTCAGCGGTTCGCGGGGGAGATGTTGAGGGTGGCGTCCTCGTTGAGCCACTTGTCGCCGCGGAGCTCGAGGTAGGGGTTCATCCACTCGAACTGCGCCGGGGTGACGCCGAAGCGCTTCGACACCGTGGTGAGGTCGTCCCCGTGCGACACCATGTACCAGGTGGGCGTGCCGTCGACGTCCTTCACGTACCCGTACGCACCCGGGCGGGCCTTCCCCACGGTCACGCGCAGGTTCGGGTAGGGGTTCGGGATCTTCCACGTCAGCGTGCCGACCGCGAGCACGGAGCCGACCCACGGACGGTCCGCATCGCTGCTGCCATCGTCGGACGACATCGGCACCAGGACGGCGCTCGCGAGGTAGTCGGGCCGTGCGCCCGCGTCGAGCGTGTACGAGTCGGGCGGTCCGGATGCGCGGTCCCACTGCACGAACCCACGGGCGACCGCGTCGTAGCCGTCCTGGAACCCGGCGACGCGGTGGCGGAACTGGATCGACATCGGCTGCGGGTTCGTGGTCCGGTAGTCCGAGAGGTGCACCGTGAACACACCGTCGGCATCGGCGGTGACCCGCACGTGGATCGACGTGTCCCCGGTCTTCGACACGACGTCGGTCTCGGCGGCGACCGTCCCGGCGGGGAGGACCTGCTCGGGTGTCGGGGAGGCGGAGGGCGTCGGTCGCTCGGTGGCGTCCGGTCCCTGCACGGCCAGCCGGGTCGGACTCGGCACCGGATCGGGTCCGCTGAACACCGAGCAGCCGGTCAGTCCGATGGCTGCGACCGCCGCCAGCAGCACCACCGCAGTCGTCCGTCCCCTCGTCACCGCTCGTCGCATGATCCCCCTCGTCCCCGGCCGGCGTCGGATCTCGCCTGGCTCGCGGCGATCGTAGCGTGGGGTCGAGGCGCGTTCCGGGCTCGTGACCGGATCGGTACCGATGCTGCGGGATCGAGCGGTCGCCCTCGGGCGGACCACCGGTCGGGTGCGTCGATCGGACTGCCGGGGACGTCGCTCGGGCAGCGAGGCCTACGGTCGGCGCCATGAGCGACAGCATCCCCGACGTCCCGGGCCCCGAGGACTCCGACGACCGCGCACGCACCGACGCCCTGCGCGAGGCCGCACACCACGAGGGCGCGGACGGCGTCGGGGAGCGTGAGCAGCGCGCGGCCGACACCTCGTACAGCCCGTCGAGCGAGCGGGAGACCGAGGCCTCGCAGACGTCGCAGCGTGATCGTGCCGACCTCGAGGCGGACGGCATCGACCCCTCGCGGATCGTCGCCGCTCCGGGCACGGGTGGTGCCGACGACGCGGGAGACGTGGAGCCGGAGCCCGGCGACCTGCACCTGCCGTGGCAGTCCGAGGAGGACCGCCGCGGCTGAGGTTCCGGGGTACGGATCGCCCAGCCCGCCGGCGTAGCGTCCCGCGCATGCCGGTTCCGTGGATGGAGCGCACTGGTCGGACCCCAGGCGGGGTCGTCGGTGCGTGGTTCAACGTCGTCGTCTGTGCAGCGCTCGTCATCGGACTGCCGCTGAGCGTGCTGAGCCGTGGGCACGACCTCGCGCACATCGTCTTCGCGATCGTCCTGACGGCGATCGCGGTCACCCTGGAGGTCGTGTTCGTCCGGAACCTCCGGCAGCAGATCGAGCGGAGGCGGGGGCGGTGACCGGCGCGACCTGGTTCGGCATCGGCGCGGTCGTCGTGGCGCTGTGGGGTGTCACGATCGCGGTGTTCAACCGGTGGGCGCAGTCCATCGGTGGCGACGAGCTCATGAACGGGAGGCCGCTCACCCCGCGGTTCGTCCGGGTGATCGGCATCTTCCTCGCAGTCGTGGGGACCGGGATCGCCGTGGTCGCCTTCAGTGGGCTGCTCCCGACCGGCTGAGCGCGTCAGGACACCGAGTCCGGGTGGGACCCCGTGCGCTGCCCCGACTCGAGCGACGCGATCGCCGCCAGGTCGTCGTCGCTCAGCACGAACCCGTCGACGTCGAGGTTCGAACGGATCCGCGACGGCGTCACCGACTTCGGCAGCACCACCACCCCCTGCTGCACGTTCCACCGCACGAGCACCTGCGCCACGCTCACCCCGTGGGCGTCCGCGATGCCGGTGAGCACCGGCTCGTCGATGAGCCGCCCGCGTCCGAGCGGTGACCAGGCCTCGGTCACGATCCCGTGCTGCGCGTGGAATGCCGTGAGCTCACGCTGCGGCAGCCACGGGTGCCGCTCGACCTGGTTCACCGCCGGGACCTCGCCCGTCTCCTCGATGAGCCGTTCGAGGTGCGGCACCTGGAAGTTCGAGACCCCGACGCTGCGCGCGCGCCCCGACTCGCGCAGCTCGACGAGGGCGCGCCAGGTGTCGACGTACCGGTCGTTCGCCGCGGCCGGCCAGTGGATGAGGTAGAGGTCGACGGTGTCGAGCCCGAGTCGCTCGAGGCTCGCGTCGAACGCCCGCAGGGTCGCGTCGCGCCCCTGGTGGTCGTTCCACACCTTGGTCGTCACGAAGACGTCGTCACGGTCGAGCCCGGAGGCGCGGATCGCCTTCCCGACGCCGGTCTCGTTGCCGTACATCTCGGCGGTGTCGACGTGCCGGTAGCCGGCGTCGAGCGCGAGACCGACCGCCGTCTCGGCCTCGGTGTCGTCGACCTTGTAGACGCCGAAGCCGATGGCGGGGATCGATGCGCCGTCGCGGAGGGGGACTGAGGTGACCATGCACCCATCCTGCCGATCGTGGCGGGGGTGCGCCGCGCCTCCAGGCTGGGCGTCGCACCACGTCATCGACGTGACACGCGTCGATCGACGCGCGCGATGTCGGAACACGCGTGTTTCGCGCCTAGGTGGGGATGTTCACCGGCTCGGTGTCGGGGATGGGGCTCGCGTCGCGACCACGCAGGTCGGGCAGCCAGCGCCTCGTGACGAGCGGCAGGACGACGCCCACCGCGGCCATCACGGCACCGACCATCATCCCGCCGGTCGCCCCCTGACTGTCGATGAGGAAGCCGGCGACCGCGGAACCGCCCGCTGCACCGATGAGCTGGCCGGTGCCCATCCAGCCGTACGCCTCGGCCGTGTCGGAGAACTTCACCGTCGCCGAGACCGAGCCGAACATGACCGCGAGGGCCGGAGCGATGCCGGCGCCGGCGATGACCAGGGCGAGGCAGAGCCACCAGAAGTTCGTGCCGCCCACGGCCAGCGCGAGTCCGACGAACACGATCGACATGCGCGTCCACAGGGTGTTGCGCGAGATCGGCAGGTGGCCGAGCGTGAGGCCGCCGATGAGCGACCCGACCGCGAACACGGCCAGCACGATGCCGGCGTTCGGGCTGCCCTCGCCGAAGACGCTCGTGACGCTCGCCTCGACCGCGGCGCACGCCCCGATGAGGAGGAGGCCGGTGAGGGTGGCGACGACGACCGACGGCCGCTTCAACACCACGCCGAACGCGCGCTTCGACCGCGGGATGCGGACCCGGCCGAGCTCGGGGGAGGCGATGAACCACGTGCCGCCGACGACCAGGAACACCATCGCGACGACGATCGCCTGGACCGTGCCGATCTGCGTCGCGACGAACGTCGTGATGACCGGGCCGGCGACCCAGATGAGCTCCTGCGCGCTCGCGTCGAGGGAGAAGAGGGGCGTGAGCTGCGACGAGGTCACCATCTTGGGGTAGATGGTGCGCACCGCCGGCTGCACGGGCGGGACGGCGAGGCCGCCCAGGAACCCGACGACCACGTAGGCCCACAGCGGCATGACGAAGAACGCGATGACGGCCATGCTCACGAGCGCGACGAGGCTGGTCAGGACGAGCACCGGCCGCATGCCCCAGCTGCCCATCCAGCGGCTGGTGAGCGGACCCGCGATCGCCTGCCCGATGCTCGTCGTCGCGAGCACGAGACCGGCGGCGCCGTACGAGTCGAAGACGTGCTCGACGTGCAGCAGGTAGGCCAGCGACAGCATGCCGAAGGGGAACCGTGCGGTGAGCTGCGCGGCGATGACGCGACCCACGCCGGGAGTCTTGAGGAGGGGGCCGTACGTGCTCACGAGACGAGTGTACGGACCGGACGGACGGCCCTGTCACCCGTCCGGGGGAGGTGTGGACGGCGAGCTGCCCGCGACACGCCGATGCGCTGATTCCACACATGTGGATCGACGCTGTCCACGGGTGTGGGGAAGTGTCGGTGGTCCGCTGGAGAATGGCGGAATCACGGGCCTCTCCGAGCTGTTCACACTGTGGAGGAGCTTGTGGAGAACTACACGGCTGTAACACTTCCTCTTGTGGTCGGTGACTCCGCCAGCCACTAGATGTAGTGTGGAGGCATCGCAGCGGCCCCTCCCGGAACCTGCTGCACACAGGCACCAGAACAACCACCACAGCAACAGCAGAACCAGGGGAGATCATGGCCGTCACCGTCTACACCAAGCCGTCCTGCGTCCAGTGCACCGCGACGTACCGGGCGCTCGACAACAAGGGCATCCAGTACGAAGTGCACGACGTCTCCACCGACGAAGCCGCGCTCGAGCACGTGAAGAGCCTCGGCTACCTGCAGGCGCCCGTCGTCGTCACGGACGACGACCACTGGTCGGGCTTCCGTCCCGACAAGATCGCGACGCTCAGCGCCGAACTCGCGTAGTTCGACCCACGTCCGCGGGTGGTGACCCGAGCTCGTTCAGGAGGCTCGGATCACCACTGCAGGACACCCACGGTCCGTCTGTCCGCACCTTCTCATCGGAGGGGCACCATGAGCCGACTGGTCTACTTCTCGAGCGTGTCCGGGTACACCGCACGCTTCGTCGAGAAGCTCGGCCGTGACGCGGACCGGATCCCGCTCTACCCGAACGACCCGTTCCTCCACGTGGACGAGCCGTACGTGTTGGTGCTGCCCACCTACGGTGGCGGCAACGGGCAGGGAGCGGTCCCCAAGCAGGTCATCAAGTTCCTCAACGACGAACGCAACCGCTCGCTCATCCGCGGCGTGATCGTCGGGGGCAACACGAACTTCGGCGAGGCCTACGGTCTCGCGGGGGACGTCATCGCACGCAAGTGCAACGTCCCCGTCCTCTACAGATTCGAACTCTTCGGGACTCCTGACGACGTGTCAGCGGTCAACACAGGATTGGATGCATTTTGGACGCAGCAGTTGCAGACGTCGATCTGACGTCGCCGCAGACGGGGATGGACTACCACTCCCTCAACGCGATGCTCAACCTCTACGACGCGGACGGGAACATCCAGTTCGACAAGGACCGTGAAGCCGCGAAGCAGTTCTTCCTGCAGCACGTCAACCAGAACACCGTCTTCTTCCACAACCTGAAGGAGCGGCTCGACTACCTGGTCGAGAACGAGTACTACGAAGCCGCGACGATCGAGCAGTACTCGCTCGACTTCATCCAGAAGCTCAACGACCTGGCGTACTCGAAGAAGTTCCGGTTCCAGACGTTCCTCGGTGCGTTCAAGTACTACACGAGCTACACGCTCAAGACGTTCGACGGCAAGCGCTACCTCGAGCGCTTCGAGGACCGCGTCGTGATGACCGCCCTCGGCCTCGCGCAGGGCAACGAGCAGCTCGCGATCGACCTCGTCGAGGAGATCATCGCTGGCCGCTTCCAGCCCGCGACCCCGACGTTCCTCAACACCGCGAAGGCCCAGCGCGGCGAGCTCGTCTCCTGCTTCCTCCTCCGCATCGAGGACAACATGGAGTCGATCTCGCGCGGCATCAACTCCTCGCTGCAGCTCTCGAAGCGCGGCGGCGGCGTGGCCCTGCTCCTCTCCA
>Ga0308167_1001135_pt1 | contig 34231 bp, 18 predicted proteins | sample PhyCR1_2_FD_202138 | JGI IMG/M metagenome (GOLD analysis project Ga0308167, IMG submission 202138) | Phyllosphere microbial communities from UC Gill Tract Community Farm, Albany, California, United States - DLSLRC.R1 | ecosystem: Host-associated > Plants > Phyllosphere > Unclassified | place... | reverse complement strand
TAAACAAACCACTCCTCCACCTCGTTTTACAGAAGGTTCGTTATTGACTTCTATGAAACATGTTCACAGGCTTGTATCAGATCCGGTGGAAAAGAAAAAACTCAAAGCAGTAGAGGGTATTGGTCGTTCAGCAACACGAGCCGGAATTATAGAGACACTTTTTAGACGAGATTTTCTTGAAAAGAAAGGTAAACAAATAATTTCTACTCCTGTTGCTAAAATTATCATTCAGGCTCTGCCTAAAAACCTTATTGATCCTGGCATTACGGCACGATGGGAAACTATTCTTGATGGTATAGCACAGGGTAAAATCCCTTTAGCACAGTTTGAGCAAAAACAGGGGGAATTTGTAAAAAATACATTAAATTCTATTCGTGGTACATCTCTTCCTACTTTACCTGCTACTGAATACACTCCTTCGGGCGGTGGTTCTTCCAAATCCTCAGGAAAATCAACAGGAGGAGCTAAAAAAGGCAAAAAATGTCCTAAATGTGGACAAGGACATATGGTAGATAGAGTTATTAAAAACGGTGATAAAAAAGGCACTAAATTTAAAGGTTGTGATAATTATCCAAACTGCAAACATACTGAGTGGGTAAACAAATAATATGATAAAACAAAAAGGCTCTTAAGAGCCTTTTTTATTATTTAAATTTAACTACAACTTTTGTTTGTAATTTGTTTTTTGGAGATTCTCAACCGTGTTATTTAAAAACTTAGCCTGTAAAACCGGATTTCTGCTAACCATTGTTTCAACAATTTCGTTCACTACCTTGACCGATAAGCTCTCTTTATGTTCTTGCAGACCAAAATCATGCAATAATTCAATAACATTATCATCTTTGATATTTTTACCTGTGGATATAACAAAATATAACATTGATTTCAATCTTGAAATATTTGGCATATCAGGTAAATCTTCATCACTTACCATGATACCTGCTTTATTAACTGAGAAGAATAGCTCATCGTTTTCAGAAAGCAAATGTTTCATTTTAAAATTGTAATCTGCAAGACTATCGTTTCTGAAAGATTTTTCATGAGTAACCTCAACACCTGCCCATAATGGTTTATCTATCTGTTTATTAACATCACTTACTTCAAGCTCTGTCAAATAAAGACCTTTTAAAGAAGGACTTACAAATTCGTCGATTTCCCATAAATCTTCACCTTTCTGAACTTTGTAACGCGTTTTTTCAAGTCTTGCACCTGGGCTTTCATTCCAGATTTCTTTTGCCATCTCAATAGCAATTGAATATTCAAATTCAGGATTAGTAATACCAACACGTGGACCCTTGATGGTAAATTTAGCATGTTCACCATCATGAATTCTAATACGTGCTTGCCAAAAATTACCATCTTTTGCTACATAAAGCTGTTGATAATATTCACCTTTTATTGAATCAACTTCTTCTTTCCAGGTTCCATTACTTACTAAAAATTTATATTCACTTTCTACTTTTTTTGGCAATTCGATATCCGAAGATAATGAAAAATGAGAAGCATAGTCAGGATGCTGACTAAGTAAATCTTTCATATCTTCTTCTGGAACTTCTATCAAATATTTTTTACCTTTTTCATTAGTTATTACTATTTCAGATTTGGAATCCTGATTTACCGAAATAACCCAACCATTGGCATCTTTAATTATTGGATAATTCATTCACATCCCCTTAAATTTTAGGTTTACTTGATACAGCAGTAAAAGCTTCCTTTTTTTGAATTTCTCCACTTTTTGTAATATAGGGATTATCCATAGGATTTCCACTTCTGTATTGCTCAAGATATTTGGGCAATTGTGGCACTTCTTTGAAACTATGTCCAGCACATCTTTCATAATCAAGAACGAATTTCGATCCTAACATAAGCATTTCTTCATTCCAATCTTTTTTATTGATAGGTCTTTCTCTGGCTAGACCTTTCTCCATAATAATAATTTCATAACCTTTTTTAACGACATTGATTGTCTTTTTACCTTTAAGTAATTTGGGGTGTAAATCCTTACTTATTTCTATTTCAATAATAGGTACACTTGTTTTGCCGTTATCCACAGCTACCATATGTACTTTATCCTCAGAGTCAACTTGTCTTTCCAGATCGTAAGCTTTTTTAATATTATCCCAACCTTCGTTAAAGAAATTCATATGAGGTGAATTATAAAGATTAAATGTAATTGATGTCTCAAGAATCCAGTTATCAATTATTTCAGGTTCCACACCCAAATTATGAGATAATAAAGAACGCACATATAAAGCATTAAATAATTTCTGCGCGGCTAAATCTCCTGCCCAGTCTGCATCGAATGCGGTTTTTATTTTCCAGCCATGCTCTAAGGCTTCAATCATAATTCTATATTGAAGTAAAAATCTTCCTGAACCATTTGTAGATAATACAGCTCTTCCTGGAAACAATGAATTATAACTCAGTGCATCTATTGCTGCTTCTACCATTGAAAATGTTTTTTCATTTGCATTCATTTCTGGCATAATATTAAAGCCCGACATATCTGTCTGTGAACCGATGCAACAACCTTTAAAAACAGTACCATCTTCTTCAACACAGGTACTTCTTAACTCAGCTGCTGCGTCTGAAATAAATACACAACGTTTATTAACCTGAGCATATATCGTACCTTTATTAATAAGTTTTTCAATCAAATAGGGCGGAATACCACGTTCTTCGGTCAAATATCTTTTTACATGGTGAATGTTATAGGCTGTATTTTCAGGTGGTGTAAATTCTTTTTTTACAAAAATTTCATTAAGATCAACACGCATTTCATCACTAATTTCGGTTCCAAATTTTTCCACCATCCAATTCAGTGCTTCATTAAATTCTATATCCAGTGCCATCATAGCAAGAAAGATTCCGCCAAATCCCTTTTTCTCATGATTCACATTTTTCCAACGCTGACCTTTGTTAATGAAATTTCCAACACCTGGGATTTTCCATTTTGAAGGATCTCCGTCTTGATTGCCATCAGCACCTAATTGTTCAAATACTGAACGAATATTGATACTTTGCATGAGATCAACTAAATCCTTACGCTTTTTCTTTCTTTCTTCACGTTGTGCACGTTCTTTTTCTTTATCACTGTAAGACTTAGTGAATGTTTGTTTATTATTTACCTTTTGCGGCTCTATTTTCTCTTGAGATTTTTGTTGTGACTCATCTTTAATAGAATCGGTAAGTTTTTCCTGAACAGCAGGCTCCGACGCTTGTGGTTCAACTTGCTCAAGTGGTTTTTTGTTTTCAACTTTTGGTGGCAAACCAAATTTTTCCTTTAACCATTTAATGGCTTCTACTTCTGTTTTTACATCTTTAATAGTTCTAAGTAAAAATACGGTTCCCCAGCCTTTTTCAGTAGAACTGAGTTCCCAGCCGGATTCGGTCCTGTTATATTTTTGCCAATTTTGACCTTCTGTTTTTATTACACCATACTCAGGCACTTTCCAGTATTCTGGCTTTTCTTTGCTTTGGGATGCACCAAGCTCTTTCAATAATTTTGAAAGTTCGATATTATTCAAATATTTTTTTATTTCAGCCTGTCTTTTTTTTATTTTTTCTTGTTCTTCAGGGGGAAGTTGACTGAATGGTGTTCTTATATTTAATTTTTTATTCCCTGCATTATTTTCTGACATATTATTCCCAGCGACATTATTTGTTGAATATCCTAATGTTAAACTATTTGCTATCTGAGAAGCAGTTAAACCTTCTTCTATTTTTTTTTCTATACTCATACCTGCAACTCCCTATTTATATCTATTTTATCCTTCTTAGCAAGAACTGTCTAATTTTTATTGTAAAAAAAAGCCCTTACCAGGCTTTTTTCTTTTTTCCTTTACTTTTCTGCTTGATATCTTTACTGACTTTTGTTTTATCAAAACTATTTACCCTCTCAAGGGAAGTTGTTTTATACCATGATTCATAAATAGACTGGCAGCGCCAGAAAATACCTGATCCTTCCATCGCATACAATACTGTTCTTAAATCAGACCATTTTACACTTCTTTCAAACATATTATCCCTAAGTGTCTTTTTATAAGTCATAACTTTATTTTGTTTAAACCCGAGCCAGGTTTCAGTCGCTTCTTCATAAGCTTGCTTATCAAACTGGAAACTGATTCCTCCCTGCACTACATTTCCTTTTATGGTTTTTCCACTTGGTAAGCTTGCAAACAATATACCATCGGGATTATCTCGCCAGAATTGAATGGCATGCTCAACATCAATAAGATCTCTAGTCAGATCTTGCATAATTTCCCATGTCCATGATTGAGGCATAGCCCAAACCCATTTTAATCCTCTTTCCTCATCCCTTACCAGAGTTGGCCTCCCTGCATTCCACCTTCTTCCCCATGCTGCAGCAATAACTGGATTACCTTCAATTGAAACACCTACATTAGAAACAGGTTTAGCATTAAACCATGCGAATGAACCTGACTTGCCGGTTAAGGTAAATTGACCATCGTTATAGCAATATGATAAAGGAATCATTAAGGGTTCTTTTTCTCCAATTAACCATACTCGTACTCCGACTTGAGATAATGACCATAATGAAGCACCACCTTCATAAATATCTCTTTGTGGTGCATCCATATCAAGTATTATACCCCATGTTGCCTCTCCTGTTCCTGGTCTGGACAAACGTATTCCATTACCGCATTTAATTAATGGTAATTTTTCTTTTATCCAGCGTGCAACTGTTTTTCTGTTAAATGTTTCAGGCACACCAGCAATAGATTCTTCTTTCCATGTAGCAAGCCATTCTTTCAAAATATATTCGCCTTCCTGATAAACTGTATTTTTATTACCTTTTATTTCTTTGAATAAAGCCAAAACCTCCTGTGGATCGGCACTTTCCATGGGTTCCCAAACACGTTCAACCAAATCAAGCCTTGGCATACTTAATGGACCGCTTAATCCATTGATATTATCTTCTGTTTTATCAGGATGTCCCCACCACCATTTTCTTCTTACGATACGTGATTTACGTTCAACAGGATCATGTCTTTCTCTCCATGCTATATCCTTAACGAGATCTAACCCTCTTTCTAATCTTTTTAATAAACCTTTTTGTTCGTTCTCAGGAAGTATTATTGAACGCGCTAATGCACGGTCTACACGTCCTGTAGGCTCATCATTGACTGGTCTGCCTACACCTAAACGTTTTGCGACATCAACTCTTTCAAATGCCCATTCTGCAACAATCAACTCTCCTTCTGGTGTTAACCAACTTATTTCTTTTGAATTGTTTTTCATACCTACATGAGCGGCCAATTTTTCGCGTTTAAGATCTTCTTTTGCAAGGTTTCGACGCTCAGAAAGAATGTTTAAAGCAAGACCAAAGAAATAAGGCTCTATAACTTGATCTTTCCTTCGCACTCTTCCCCAGAATTGAATTCTGTTTGCAGGATTTGCTGCAATATTCCATTCTATTAAATTTCTTATTCTTTGATCTTTAAATTTTGCGCCTGCATGTAAACTTATACCAGAACAACCAGCTCTTGTTAAAATTAATACGTCAAGTTTTCCACTGTTAAAATTACTGACAAGTTCGATACGTGGCAAAGTAATTCGCGGACCATAAAACCATTCTCCATCTTTAAGGGTAATAGCCGTTGAACGACCGGATAATTCACCTACTTCTATCCCTCTGGCATTTAAATCTCTTGTAATTTTATCTAGTGGAGCTAAATCCCAGTCGGGCAAAAGTGCTATAGCTTCTTTTGCTTTTTCATAGGCGATACGGGCTATATTATTAAAATCGTCATTACCTTCAAGTTTTTCCTGGGGAGCTACAGTTTCCAGTAATACAATCAGCCTATTTTTCCATAATGGTAAAACGTCCAATTTCTGAAATTTACTGTCTTTTTTCGTTTCACTATCGCTAATAATATCTTCGTTATCTTCATCATTTACTTCTGTACCTTCCATCGCATTTCGCAATGCTGCTTCAAAAGTACTTTCGACAACAATTACTGCCTTTTGATTTTTTTTCACCATAGTTTCTACTTCATTAACCAGTGCCTCACTTTTCATAAGCATTGAAAAATCTTTTATAGAACGAGAAAGTGCTGCTCCTAATTTTAACCAAGCCATAGATGCTTTGCCATTGAGTGCTTTTTCCCATCCTTCTGATGCTTCAAAAATTCGTTGCCATACAGCAGAAAAAATAGCAATATATTCTTCCTGTTCAGGCGTCAAATCTACCCATATCGGCGTTGGCGGTGGAACTGGAGGATGTTCTCTCCTTATAAATCGACCTTTTTTAGCCATAGCAGTAGTTAATGCTTCTCTCATTTCTCCCGTATCACCTAACATTGATTTTTTCAACAATGTGTAAGTTAGATCGTCAATCGGGAAAGATTTTTCGTAAAGAGAGAGGTTTTTTTCTGTTTTAGCATACGTTGCAGAAGAAAATATCACACCATTCGATTTATCAATAAGTTTGTTAAGATTTTTTGCAACATTAGAGTCGCCAGCAGCATTATGAGCTTCATCAAGTAATAACCAACCACTTTCCCCTATTCTTGATAATAACCAATCAAGCTTGGGTTGTTCATCACCGCCCCTGTTTATCTGAGCATAAGTGCTTAATATTAATCTTGCTTCATTCTTTCCCCAATCAAGTGTTTCTAATTGTTTTTTAAATTTAATTCCGGTTAAAGATTTTGTGACCAGCTCACCTTCTGGATCGATAACAACTGCTTTTTGGTGTAACAGCGTTGGAACCAATTTTTCTCCTTCACTCACTGCGAGTAAATCTCGATAAAAATCGCTGAACAATTGTGAGTTCTCAGTAAAAAGCACAACTGTTTTACCGGCTTTTAACCCGGTTAAAGCCAATGCTGCAAGAATTCTTCCTTTACCAAATCCGGTTTCATCTGCTATGATAATTCCACTTTTATTCATTAATGCTTTTTTGCCAATAGCAACAGCATCAACCTGTTCCGCACTTAATCTTTTTGGTAATTCAGATATAGGAATGTCCAGACCTTTTGCCACCCACTTATCAATGTCTCTGAACTCTTTTTTTATCATTAAAAGTCCTTCATACATATTCTGCTCAAGTCTTCTTGGTGCCATTCCTTGAGAGATACTAATTTTACTCAAACTTCGATAAGGCACTCTACCAAATTCATCTTCTTCTTCCAGTATAATTTCTTGTCTTTTTTTAGGTTCCTTACCTGTCCAGTTTACCCATTTTATTTCCTTTTTAGGATTATGAGTCGTGTAAACGTTAATCCACCAGATACAAGCTTTTACTTTTTCTTCATCTTTAATTATCCACCGTTGATAATTAAGCCCCTTATCTTTAAGATGCTTAAATAAAAATCTTTGTTCTGGCGTATCTATACTGTCAAATACAATCGCGCCATTGCCTTTATTTATTAACCACAAAAACCATAAATCTAGTCCCTGTTTACCTTGGGCAGAAAGAGATTTTTGAGTACACCATAAAAGATAAAATTCCTGAATCTTTTTCTTTGTCTCTTCTTTTACTTCTTTTTGTTTTTTCACGAGCACATTTAAGGGATCGAAATTATTATCAGTTTCAATTTCATCTGGCGTAACAGACCAGCCCTGTTGTATAATACATTTTGGAGCAACGGGATTATCAACCTTAGACATTGAAAAAATGTTTCTTTTTTCAGCAGGAGATCTCCATAATGAAGAATCTGTATTTTTAATGAGTCCTAACTCTGTCCATATTTCTTTTCGTCTTTCAAGATAACGAGCCAGACCTATTTGTATACCCCTGTTAAAAGTATCGTTGGCAGAATTAGTAAAATAATTCCATTTTGGTAAATGTGAATCCCATCCAAGTTGTTCAGCCCATGCACGAATACCTTTTTCGCTTAATGATTTGGAAACAATAGTTTTGAAGGACAACCACGTTTTATCCTGTGATTTTTCAATAAAATCAGTATGACTTTTATCTACTTTAATTGTTTTACCTTTTGGCGTTTTCCATATAATATAAGCAATGCTTGATTTATGACTAAAAGAACGCGAGATTTCTGCAACTGACATAGACTCAGCTGCGGCAAGTAAATCTTCTTGTTTTAATGCTCTACAAAACTTTATTGGATCCATTTGGGATTTATCTTCGTTCGCCCACCCACCAGCAACTTCTACACGTCTTATACCAATATTATTTTCCTGAACTTCATTACCATAAGGGTTTTTACCTATAGTTAACCAGTTTAAATTTTCTATCACTTTTCACCTCAAAAAATAAAAGGCACATCATGTGCCTTTTATATATCATATAATTATTAAACTTTCATTTTTAATTATATATCTCTGCGACGACCGCCACCGATACTTCTTTTTCCCTGACCTTCATCTGTATCTTTCTTTTCTTCTTCTTCAACTTCGAAAGGAACATCGTCGCTATTATCAGAAGATTGAACAGAATTATCAACAGTATCAAAATCAGCAAACGGATCATCCGCAAATGGGTCATCCTCAGTGTTGCTGGAGAGAGACAGATCCATTTCTGGTTCAGCCTGAGGCTGAGGACTTCTCACCGTGTTAACAGAAGAAGGTGAATGCGACTGAACGGTAGACTGAGTTCTGTTTGGCTGTTGTGAAGCACCCTGACCTTCTTCCTGAGCGCCTGTTGGGTTCAGAATAACTTTCAGATTTTCATGAGGTACTTTTTTGGTGCCATCAGACGTTCTTACAAATGACAACACGTTACCCATTACGCCATTAGCAAATAAACGAGTAGCCAAGTCACGACGCGTAAATACGGTTTGACGAGTTTTCATGTTGACCTCAGCTTTATCACTTGATATGGTCAGTATGCCGAAAACAGCCCAGTTTTTAGTTGTCACATAACCCTGATCGTCCTGAGCATATTTGGTTGGAGTATGCGACATTCTGTAAAGAGGAGCGCCTTTTCTTTCTTCCGAAACAATCATGCTTTGACTTTTCTGACTTGCAGTTATGTTAGTATAAACCTGCACTTCTAAAATCGCATCTTTTAGTTCTTCATTGCTGAACTTAGGTTTAATACCCGATTCTGCGTCACCAAAAATATAATTTCTGTAACCGCCAATCAGTTCAATGAATCTATCACCTGTCAAAGGATGACCTTCGATCTTGACACCATTTTCGTCAGTTTTGCCTGGAACCCAATCAAATGGTGGTGAAGTATCAATTGTAGTATACTCTTCCACTTTACCATCCGCACCAGTTTTGCTAGGTACAGCCGTATAGAACTGAACACCAATGTTTGGCAGGAAATCACCGTCATTTTTAGCTTTAACAATAACATCCAGATCGTCAGCTAATGCTTCCAGTTGAGAGTTATCTGCATTTTCGCCTGAAAGATCGATAGGCAATGCTTTTTCTCTCCAGTGCTGCACAGCAACTACATTTTCTTTATAAGTAGAAATGGTAAAGATACCGCTGAACGTTTTTTCTGGTGATGGATCGGAAACTTTATGAACCCAGTTAGTTTCAAAGAAATAAGTTTCTTCGCCATTTACGACTTTTTTCGGACCGGTTGAAAGGCAAGCTTCAAGGACTAAAACGCTACCAACAGGAATTTCTTGTTCCATATGACTATCAATAACGTTGCCACTCCAGCCACGGCTTGACGTATTTTTGTAACCAGATGAATTTTTCATTCTTTCCTGGGTTTTATGACTTATCTTGACATGACAACGACGAACACCAAATCTTTCGTTTCTTTCAAGAACAACCATTGAACCTTGACCATTTTCTCCACCCGTGATACTTACAACTTCAACTAATTTATCAGTTGGGGTTTGACGAAAATTGCTATTGCCTGATTGTTGTTTTTTAAACATTTGTGGGAAGCTAACGCCTTGTGGATTAAAACTCATAACATACTCCTCGGAATAATTTTTTTATGGGATACAAACTGTAGAGCTTTCTATATTATGATTAATTGAATAAAATTCTCTTTGACAGTGAAATAATCATACTCGATGATTTTTGTAACATCCAATTTTTTTAATAAAAAAGTCATTTTTCGTAAACCTTTTGTCTAATAAAAATGTGATTCCTTCCTTTGATTATAAATAATAAAAGAGACCGAAGTCTCTTTTATTTATATTACATTTTTAAAGGTTTTGATGATAATTTCGGTAGCGATTCTTCAAGAGAAAGTTTTTCTTCATGCTTAACCATAACTTTTTTAAGATAAGGCAAGCATAATTCAATACCATGTTTCAATAAGAAAGCTAGTGGTTCTCTGCGTTGAATATCAATATCGTTCAAGAAATTAAATTCTCTAACTTTATTAACTTCATCAACCAAACTAACTTCACTTTCTTCTGTTTCAGGTAATCCTTTCTTAGCTCTTTTTATTCTATCTTTTTCCATTTTCTCCATAGCCTTGACTTCTTTTTCCCTTCTGATTTCTTCCTTTTCTTCACGGATATCAATCAGTAAGTTAGGCACTTGTTCAAGTAAGGGATAAACATCAGAGTTTGGCTCGAGAGAATCAAGTATTTTTGCAAACTCATAGGCTAAATATTCAGAGGCTTCAATAGTATAATCATCTATTTTCATTCTGGCACTGATGTTTATTTTACCTGTTTCCAGTAATCCTTTAAATATTTCTGCGACTTTTTTAAAATCACCTTCTCTGCGAGAGAATTGAACATCTGTAAAGTGTGTCATAATTTCTTTTCGATATTCTATTGATTGTTCATCACTTGCATTCACTATTTTCATGATATTATGACGATTTTCTGCTGATAAAGTAGAAAGATTTTTTGCAGATTCTTTAACCTGTTCATTTATCATAATAAAATTCAGCTTATCTGAAATATCTTCAATATCTTCTGAACTAAGCTTTTTCTTAGTGTTAGCATACACGGCTGAACCTATTGGGAGAACATCCGTTTTCAGTTTGAATTTTATTTCTTCTGTCTGATTATCTTTCTTATGTAGACCAGCATTAATTTCTTCAATAACCCTGATAATGTTGGTTTTATGTTCACGTCTAAAAGAAGACATTTGTCTGTATGAGAAAGAATCCCTTGCAATATTTTTATCATTAATATTTTTCAGAGTATTACTTATCATAGAACCTTTCATATTTTTAGAAATCATTTCATTTGCCGCATCTAAAACCGAGTGGAAAAAGGGGTTATAAAATTTATAAATTCCTAAATGTTGAGGCAATATTGATTCATATGCAGTATCGCTTAATCCCAGACCGTCTTTTGAGTGTTGCATAATATTGTTATGTTGCTCATGAACTAATGCATGCTCAATATTATAAGCACGTTTAAACAAAATAACATCTCTCAATACTTGCTTTATTTTTTTATTCGGCAAATCGGTATAGTAATTAATTTGTTGTAATGTATCACTTGGAATTGCCAAATCTTTTACAGAAGGTTCATACTGATTTAAGACTTTTTCATAAATCCAACCGTCATGGAATTTTGCCTGGATCTTTTTATTTAAAAGAAGGAACTTTCTTGTAAATTCTTCCATGTCAATAGTTTCAAACAGTTCTACAATTGCACTATCTTTGTTATACATACTCTTATAAAAGTTTTGCAAGTTATTAATGACTGTATCGTCAAAATAATAGTTATCCTGATAAAAGTTAAGAATATTACTAAATGGTTTTTCATCTTCGTTTAATTCAAGCCTTTTTATTTCCAGCTCTTCGTTTAACAGAATATTTCTTATCATAGAACGAACTGATAATCTTTGAACTGAATATTTTACGGCGTTATTCGGTAATTCACCGGATTCCCTCGCACCACCTTCATCAGGAGAATCCCACAAGGTCTGTACGTTTGTTTGAAGTAAAAACTCATCGTTTTTAGTTCTGTCAATGAAAGAAAATACGTTGGTTTCTGAATTATATCTCAATAAATACTTTGAAGTAATATCAGGGAAAACACCACCTTCGTTTCTTGCAATAATCCTTTCTAGGAAAGTTGTCATAGAATAATCTGAATATGGACTATCATAAAAATAAACTTTTGGAGGCAAACCTTCTATTCCATCGAAAGAACAAACAGGAGTGTCATCATAAGCCAGTTTATCCAGACGAGCCATCTTTGCAGTATCACTGATAATGTTAAGTTCCATTAATTGATTGAACGTTTCAAAGTTAGATGAAATAACCCCTTTATCATAAGGCATATTGTGTGCCTGGAAGATAATTTTCGAAGATTCACCTTCTGCATTTTTCAATGAACCATAATAGCTTACCAGTTTTTCATCAACTTCTTTTGCTGTTATACCTAATTCATTAATCATAGCCTGACTTATACCTGTTAGATTTTCAAAATCTTTAGTAATAGCGAAATCATTATCTTTGATTAAGAAAGCGAAAGCAAAACCGTTTACTTTTCTGTTAATCAGCACATAGTCTTCTTCTTTTCCATTAATTTCTTTTATGTTAGAAACCTGATTAAGCTCTTTATAATTACCAGGATAAATCATTCTTTTACTGCTGATACCATTTTCAAGAGAGGCTTTATAAAGAATAGTTACTTCTTTTAAGTTAAAATCTGCATCATTTTCATCATCACCCATCGTGATTAAAGATGATAATTGTTCTTCATCTAAAAGAACTTCATAACCGTTTGAAGATTTGAAATATCCTTTTGTGAAGGCATTTTTTTCGATTCTCTCACCTGAATTTTCATCGATCTTTATATTTGTTCCACCAATATTGAAGCATTTAGGTGCTTTACCAAGACCTGTACCTTCTGTATCAATAACGGCCAAAACATCTTGTGAAGAACGATCCAAAATAGTAATAATGAGATTTTCCCAATTACTGAATTCTTTTTCTCCATGCCTGTTATATTTAAAATAAGGCATATTCTTAAAGTCTTCACGACTAATTGATATAAAGTTAGAATCTTTATACGTTTCTTTATAATAATCAGATAACTCTTTTTTATTTCTTTCTTCCGCTTTAATCGGCGTAAGTCTAGGCATTTTATCAGTATCTACAAGCTGGTGAGCCATAAATGCACCTTCATTTAAATATGCAAGCGCTATGCCTTTTTCAAAACCACCTTCAACAACGGTTCTCAACAACTCAACTGGAATGATGAATGCACCACCATGCAGATCTGTTGGTATTGGCTGATAGCCATAAGTTTTTCTTTCAACAATTTCTTTTAAATTAAATTGTTCAGAGGTTCTCGCATCTGTAATCCACACCTGTTTATTTTCATCAGGTGAAAATTTGACAATTGCGGGAATACCATACATTCCTGCAAGGTTAGCTTTTACGGCAGCATTAATACGCGTAATCAGATTGACTGAAGCAAAATCAATTTCCAGTGTTGGCAAATCATTCATAATGTCATTTTCTTTTATGACAGCAACTCTTTTATTAATCCAGGCATTCATTTCTTTAACAACGTCAAACGTAATTTTAGTATTTTTATCTTTAGATTCAATAAAATAACCTGCAGCCTTGTCATGTCCTCTGGTATAAATATTAACGTTAAGTTTCTCTTCCAGGGCTTCTTTGCCAACCAGAATATCGTCAATAGGATACAAAGTCCTCATAGAACCTGTAATCATATTGTCTGAAACTGCACCTACAGTTAACAGGAATCCGTTATTATCTTGATTATATGCTTTACCTAAGATTTTTCTGTTAAATACTTTAACTATATCTGCATTAATTGGGAAAAGAATGGTACTATGCTCAAGTTTATCTTGCTCTACAACATTTACTTCTCTTAATTTATCCAGCAACACTCTTTCTTTCTTACGCAAAGTGGTGAATACCTGAGTCATATTATCTGCGAGTTCCGCATCAAAAACATCTTTTTCATCGATTGCTGCTAAGTTAAAAATAATAGGTCTTAACTGTTCAATAAAATTAGGGTTAATGCTTTTATAGATACTATTTTCAATATCTTCATTTGAAATTTCTTTTGCAAGTAAGCTATAAAAATCATCACCAGCATATCCCTGATCATTTTTTTCTTTATACATATTCAATAATTTATGAGCAAGAACATTTAATACAGAAATATCGTCAATCTGTTTCTTTAACCATTCTTTTTCAATTTTTCCATCTGTTGCAGCTTCAATTCTTTCCAGTGTCTGATCGTCAAATTTGCCAGTAATAATTGTTGACATTGAGGTTGACGTATTCAGTAATGGTCTCAATGAAACAGCTCTTTCTATGGTGTATGGCTTTGTCGGCATATCTGCGATATCAGATTGTGCAAAATCAAGCAAGTTTGCCCAGTATCCAATTTCTCTCATATTACTGATTGGCGTTTTTTGTTCACTCGTATATGCAGAAACTTTTTTATCGGTGAATTTATGAAAAGATTGTGTCAGTAAAACACCTAATGTGTTAGCACCTGAAATATTTTTTTCTTTAAAATAATCAGTTGGCTCATATTTAGGGTTAAATATAACGCTTCTTTCATCATCATGAACTACTGTTTCACTTGGTAAATGGTGATCAGAAACAATCAATTTAGCATTTTTCCAGGTCGACATTATTTTTTCTTGTTCTTCTCTGTTGTTAATACCATTGTCAGCAGTAACAATCAGAAAATCTTTATCTTTACCCCATTCTCTGAATTCAGTTGATTTTTCAATAATTTCATAAGTAATACCATGTGCAGCACCAATAGGTTGTGCATACTCAATATGAATCAATGATTTTTTTTCAGCAGGAAGCAATTTTAAAAATTCAATCAATACAGATTGTGACAGCGAACCATCGTTATCCGCATCTGTTATAAATAAAATAGGTCTGTCTGCTTTTAATGCGTTAGAAATTAAAGACGTTGCTTTTGACAGATTCTTAATTTTTAACTTTTCACTTTCTAGTTTTTCTGTTTCGATCTGTTCAACTTTACCATATTTGTTAAATAAAACTCTTTCTGCAGTATTTATATTGCCATTAAAGTTCTTTTCAAATATTTTATTCATAATTTCGTCAGGTATTTTATCAAACAATTCTATTTCATGTTTATCTAACAAAAGAGAACGCTTTAATAATTGACGGAAACTTTTTTTCTTTGACATAGTCTTTCCTTTATCATTTTATCAATAGACTTATATATTATACCAATTAACAATAATAAATAAATCATTTTTCATTAATAATTTGAAGAATAAGAAAAAAAAAGAGACACCGGAGTGTCTCTTTCTTCATTCTACTATCTTTCTTATTACTTGCTGCGACGACTACGATGTGAGTTAGTGCTTTCGTATTTGTCGGCGTTGGTGATAGCGTCGATCATTGTTTCTTTATGCTGTTCAGTGAAACCAGGAGTTTTAGAAATATACTCACAGATTTTTTGCTTAACAGGCATTGTCAGAACACGGTCATTATTACCACTTGCAGAAGACAGAGTAGGAATCCTCAGCGCCAGGTTGTTTTTCAGTGAATCCATTGCGAATCCAAGTGAAGACTGATCCATTGGGATAATACCTTTACCAAAGTTACTGATAACTTCCTGGAACACTTTCTCATTCGTTGGTTCTTTAGAGATTCTGTTAACAGCATAGTCAGACAGAGCCAGAGAATACTGATAAGCAAAGTGCTGTTCTTCTGATGAGAAACCGTTTTTGAAACGTCTTGACAGTTCAGTTTCGTCCAGTTTACCTTCGTAAATTGCCTGACGAGCAATTGGGTCAGCTGAGTTCATCAGTGAGTTCAGGTAAGTATTCAGTTCATTACCTACTGCTGGACCTAACAGTGCACGAGCTTTACGCACGATAGTTGGCAGTGCTTTCATACCGTTCTGACGACCACCTGCATCGCGAATAGCACGGCGAGCTTCTACAATGAAGTGTTCCCAGGTACGTGGAGAGGTAAAACCACCTGACTCACGAGCATTAGGAAGACTTGCGAAATGATTTTCGTATTTTTCCAGGAAGCCCAGAATACCAACGTCTGCGATTTCGTCGTTGAACTTAACACGTGAACGTGCAACGAAGTTTTTCAGGGTATCGCGGGTATAATAAATTTCGCAACGACCACGTAAAGCAGAAGACAGTTTAGTTGTATGGGTACCATCCAGTGCACCGAGGTTACCAGTCAGACCGATATACACGTTAGACAGATCAAGACCCTGATAACGTTTTTCGTCAGTAAGAGACAGACCCAAGTTTTGAATGTTTGGAGAAGCATTCGGGAAGTCATCCAGCAACAGCAGACCTGCACCAGCTTTTTTCAGTGCAGCCAGACGCCATTGAATCAAACGGGTCATTACTTCTTCATCTTGAACAGTAGTTTTTGCAGGCAGACCGCTCAGTTCCATTTTTGAGTTTTCAGCAGAGAATTCCTGAGTGGTAAACACGAAATCATTACGGCTAATAATAACGTTTTCATCAGGGTTCAGAAGGAATCTCAGACCCAGAGCATTAGCAACCTTTTGTGCAGACTGTTTAAATGCAGTGGTTTTACCCTGACCTGGCGCACCCAGCAGAAGAGTTGACAGAACTTTGTCATTATCTTGTACCCATTCGGCACCATTAGTCCATTCTTTATAAACTGCTTCAATCTTTTTGTTCAATGCAATACGATCAAGACGTTCTTCAAGCTGAAGCAGCTCACTCAGCTCCAGACTTTCAGCTCTTTCTGCTGGGATAGACAGATCATACTCTTTCAGACTTGCTTTATATTCTGAACGATCTTTGAATTCAGACATCTTTTTAAATGATTCCAAAGGTCTGTCACTTGGTTCAGGATTACGATAAATAGCGCGCAGCATAGCAAATGCCATATTATTTGCTGCTTCATGGGTATTGATTTCTTCAAGACCAAGACTGGCTGCCAGGTTATCGAGGCTATTCTTAGTTGCGGTAGACATATATATACACTCTCTCTTGTTTATAATTCAGTTAACGTTCATTTACTTAACACATTTATTATAACAACATTATTTTTTAAGAGCAAACACTTTTTTGCCTTTTTTTTACTTTTTTTTATTCTTTAGCTTAATAAAATAATGCTGGTTGATTTAATTCATTCGTGAGGAAAGAAAAAAGAGGGTTTCCCCTCTTTTCAGTAATACAGTTTTCTTATCTCATGCCTCTTTTCGGCGTTGAAGGTGAGTTATCAACCATACCATCCATACCCGCATCACGCGCATCCTGGTCAAGGTTTACTTCAATACCTTCTCTGATCGGAACAACAACCGCATAATCTTCAACACCTTTACGGAATGCTTCTTCCTGTTCAGCAGAGCCTTCTGAGGTAGAAGGAGCAGAAACGTAGGTAACACTTGTACCTTCTGGCAATCCCAATTCTTTAAATTTAGGAATTGAGGCGAACAGGTCAGTAAAGTAAACCAGCGATCTGATTTTTTTCTCTTTGAACATATCCAGTTTTGCAGCTTGCTTAATTGGATCTGCAAGGTCAGTACCACCACGACCATGAAGCTGAATACCTTTGTTCATATATTCATCAGCATTCTGATCAGTAATTTCTACTGGTTCACCACGTAAAACGGTATCTGCTGAGAGAACAACAACTTCACTTGCTCCGTCACCAAAACCACTTGAAGCGGTTTTCAGTTCCATAACTTCGGTAATGAATGCTGCAAGGTCTGAGTTTGCTACGGAACCTGATGTGTCAATTAATACAAGAACAGTTTCATCGGGTTTAAACGGCAAATCCTGTCCAATAGGTAAATCTAAACCTAAAGTCTTACCAATTTCTTCTACAAAGTAGGGGTCGCCCAATTCTTCTGGGTTATATTTAAAGCGCATTCCATCACCAAAGATAGCTTCACGCAATGCCAGCTTCCATGACAATTTACCTTTACTTTGACCCAAAATATGTTCTGCTGCTGATTCTACAATATGAGCACCTGGATATTTACCAGGGTTTTGTTGCATCTGAACCGCTGCACGTTGTACGGCATCGTTTTTACGCATATCAGATTCTCTTTGCATTTCTTCAATAGCTTCAACATCATCTGATTTTGGCATATTAAGAGATTTTGCAACGTTTTCCAAACCATTTTCTTCAAGGACTTTGATAACGTCTTTCATATCATAAATATGCTGGTCGCCTTCACCGTTAAAGACATTATCCTGACTTGGCTGTTGACCTTGACCTTGACCTTGACCACTTTGTGGCTGACCCTGACCCTGACCATTTTGTGGCTGACCTTGACCTTGACCACTTTGTGGCTGACCTTGACCTTGACCACTTTGTGGCTGACCTTGACCTTGACCACTTTGTGGCTGACCTTGGCCCTGACCATTTTGTGGCTGACCTTGACCCTGACCATTTTGTGGCTGACCCTGACCTTGACCATTTTGTGGCTGACCCTGACCTTGACCATTTTGTGGCTGACCCTGACCCTGACCATTTTGTGGTTGACCTTGTCCTTGCTGCTGCTGATCTTGTTTACCTTGACCATTTTTCTGCTGCTTTTCGTCTTCCTTCATTTTTTTACGCAGTTTTTCATTCATAACTTCACGGGCGATGGTTTCTTCAGACATACTAGGATATCTTTCAGTGTCACCTGGTTTGAAACCTAATCCTGTTTCTTTAAGCGTTTTACTCCAGTTCAGAGCCGGATAACCTAATTGCAATTTTGTGTTAATAGACAAGTCCATTGCGATATTACGAATATCTGGGGTGAAAGAACGCAGACGACGAGTATGGTTGAACAGAATATGCATAAGCTCATGCATTAACAACAGTTCAACACCAGAATCATTACCTTTTGATTCTTTTGCATCTTTTAACAGTTTATCATAAAAATCGTCACAAATAAAAATATGAACACCGTCTGTAAATGCTGTGGTTCCGAAGTTTTTCTTTAATGCTTCGTGACCGTATACATAACATGGAGTAGTACGCATAAGTAATGAAAGAACACCAAAGCGAGGTAAGGTGACACTGCCAAACATTGCTTCACCAGCAACATATTCTCTAACTTCTCTTAAATCTTCTTCTAAACGAAAAGGCGCTCTCAAACTACCACTACGATCTTCAGGATCGATATAGTCAAATGATTGAGCAACTTGTTTCGCATCTTGTTTTTTAGCTATCTCAGACATATTAAATTTTCCATTAGTTGTTTATATCAATACTATTTTATCTTTTTATTTTGTTAAATACAACCTTTTTATTGAATATAAATAGATTATTCTCTTTACAAAAAAAAGGTATCATTTCATTTTAAAGGAGGAGATTTACCAATAACTGCACTTTTGTGATTATAATGGCGTATTCTTGGAATGTAAAATAATCTTTCTTTAAATTCTTCAGCAGTCTTTATCCTTTTCTTAGGATCAATTTCTAATCCTTCGTCTATTAATCTCAAAATAGGAAGTGAATGTTGTCCCATTCTTTTTTTACTATAACTCATATCGTTTTCCGTTCTCTCAGGTGCAACTAAAGGCGCTTTCCCTTCAAGACAACAATATAGGGAGGCAGCTAAACCATACACGTCTGTCTGAACAGTTAATCTTGAGTTTTTATAAGATTGATGTTGTTCTGGTGCAGCATAACCTGGCGTTCTGGCTGGTGGACCGAATAAAAGATAATTGTCCTGTTCACGTGAAGCACCCAAATCCAGAACGACAAGTGAGCCATCAGGTCTTATCCACAGATTTCCGGGTTTGATATCTAAGTGTAAAAGCCCATGATCATGCAATACCTGAATTCCGGTTGAAGCATCAATAAATATCCTTTGTAAAGTAGCATCAGTCAGTCTTTCTCTATTTCTTTTTATTAATCGTTGCAATGTTTCACCTTGTTCAAGAGGCATTGCAAAGTAAGCAGTTCCATTGGCTTCGAAAACATCTAAAATTGCAACAACACGATCATCGCGTATCTTTGCAACGGTATCTGCTTCCTGAAAAAAAATAGCTAATCCCTTTTCGAATTTCTTTTGACTGTCTTCATCTTTGCAAAAAACAAGACCATTATTATCTTCGCTTCTGCAATTTAATACAGAAGGTAAAAATTCTTTTAATGCAACGGTATTACCATTTTCATGTTTTGCAACATAGATTGCTCCAAATCCACCAGAAGATAATCTTTTTTCTATTGTATAACGAGGAAGTTTATACCCCGGAGGTAAAAATACATTTTTAAAATTTGCCATAAAATATTCCTGAATTCTTTTACTTTAAACCTACATGAATTTTTTAATTGATGCAATAGAAAAGCCTCACCGAAATGAGGCTTTTATTTTTATAATATAACTTATTTTAGCTTATGGTTTCTTCGATAAGTTCCTGAATTTTTGGTTTTCTTTTTGACTGCAAAATGTTTAATTTTGCTTTACCGTCTTCAATTTCAACCTGAACTTTACCGCCATATTGTAGTTTACCAAAAAGCATTTCTCTTGCCAAAGGAACTGACATTAATTCCTGGATTTTTCCAACCAGTGGCCTTGCTCCCATTTTTTGGTCATAACCTACATTCAACAGGTGTTCACGAACAGTTTCATTGAATTCAACTTCAACATTTTTGTTTTTCAGGTCTTCTGCCAAATTACTGAGTTTTTTGTTAACAACAGAGGCTGCAACGTCTTTATTCAGTGCTTTAAAGTTAACAATTTTATCCAGACGACCACGGAACTCAGGACTAAATGTCTGTTCAATTTCAACTGTACGATTATGGTTTGAATTATCATCCAATGATCTGAAACCAATTGTATTTTTTTGCGCTGCAACTGCACCTGTATTCGTGGTATAGATAATAATTGTATTACGGAAATTCACCATTTTCCCTTTTGAATCTGTCAGGAAACCATGATCCATAACCTGTAACATGAGATCATAAATGCTTGGATGCGCTTTTTCAATTTCATCTAACAGTAAAATTGCATATGGCTGACGATGAATGGCTTCTGTTAACAGACCCGCTTCTTCATATCCCACATAACCAGGAGGTGAACCAATCAGTTTTGCAACAGAATGTGCTTCTTTATATTCTGACATATCAAAACGAATCAGTGGAATATTAATGGCTTCTGCTAATTGTTTAGCAACTTCTGTTTTACCTACACCAGTAGGACCTGTAAACAGGAAAGAACCCATCGGTTTTGTTTTTCCATTTTCACCAATACCAGCTCTTGCTACCATCACTGCTTCTTCCAAAGTAGTAATTGCATCATCCTGACCAAATACTGATTTTTTCAATTGCTCTGCCAAATTACGAATACGTTCTTTATCGTCACCTTCTACCTGTTTTGCTGGTAGTTTAGCCAAAGAAGCAATAATCAGTTCAATATCTTTGACTTTAATAACATTATTTTCTTTCTTACCTGAAATCACATTCTGGAAAGCACCTGCTTCATCCATAACGTCAATCGCTTTATCGGGAAGGCGACGATCAGTTAAATGACGAATAGATAACATAACCGCTTGCTCAATAGCTTCATTCGTATATTTTACATTGTGATGTTTTTCATAACTGCCTTTCAGTCCCATCAGAATATCAATGGTTTCCTTCGCAGACGGTTCTGCAATATCTACTGCCTGGAATCGACGAGAAAGAGCCGCATCTTTATCAAATGAATTCATTTTTTCTTTATATGTAGTTGCACCGATTAAACGAATACTGCCGTTAGACAGAGCTGGTTTTAACAGATTAGCTGCATCTACCTGACCACCAGCAGCAGCACCTGCTCCTACAATTGTATGAATTTCATCAATAAACAGAATTGCATTTTTATCATTCTGCAACTGAGAAATAATGGCGTTTAGACGTTTTTCAAAATCACCACGGTATCTTGTGCCAGCCAGTAAACTGCCAATATTCAGTGCATAAATAGTTGAATTTTTAATCTGTTCTGGAACATTACCTTCGGTAATACGCAAAGCAAGACCTTCTGCTACAGCTGTTTTACCTACACCTGGTTCACCAACAAGCAGAGGATTGTTTTTACGGCGACGAGTCAGAGTCTGAATCACACGCTCAATTTCTTTGGTACGACCAATTAACTTATCAAACTTACCCGCTTTTGCTTGTTCGTTTAGATTTTCTACAAATTTTTCCATAGCGTCAGCTTCATCAATTTCAGCTTCATGCTCTATACCAGCAGCATTATTACTTTTTCCTGACATATTTTTAGTTCCACCAACCAATCCACGAATAGTTAAGCCTGAATCACGTAGAACTTTACTCACGTACAACTTCTCTAATTTTAATGAAATAATAAGAATATCTTTCAGGGAAGCATATTTGCTATTTCTTTCTGCTTGAATAATTACTTCTCGGAACAATACAGAAGCATTTTCACTAAATGTTGCCTGAATTTTTTGATTAGTTTGTGGAATCAGAGTGCTTTTATTACATTCTTTCAGCTGTTCCACAATCATATCAACATTAGCACCTGCTTCACTCAGAATATTTCGACCTGCTTCGCTAAGGGCAATGTACTCAACCATTACCTCAGGAGTGACAAATTCATATTTCGGGTTTTCGGAGAAAGAAAAAATCAGATCTTTTACATCTTTATCAATAAATTCCATAATTACACCCCTTGTTTTTTTCACATAAAAACTTTACTTAATTTTCAGATAATATATACCTTTTATAAGGTAAAGTACAGCTTTATATTTTATATGGTATACTTTTTTTGAATTTCAATAGTAAGGAAGTAAAATGTCTGAAAAACAAACGAAACCTGACGATATAAACACCAGTAAGTCAAACAATAACACAAATAATAAGAAAGTTGCAAGTTCAGAAAATGAAAACTCAGTGAATAATTCTTTTTCCAGCGACGAAAAAATAAGACGAAAAAAGAAACGCCGCTCTAAAGAATCAATTGAACGGAAAATTAAACTTCAAAAAGAACAGTTAAGAAAAAAAAGAATAACATATAGTCTGATATTAGGTTGCATAGTATTAGCAATAGGAGGCTATTACTATTATACTAAACAATATAATCCTTCCAGCAATCAGGTTTCTGTTAATCCTGTAAGTAACAATCAGAATAATGAGCCTGTCGATAATTTTGTCACGTCTCCAAAAAGTAAGGCCAATATGCTTGATGTCGTGACTGAATTTTATAACTGGACACCGGAACAACAATATGCATTGAAAGACGCAATATTAAAACATACTGTTAATCCTGACTTTTATAAAGCAGCCAATGATAATAAAAATACGATGAGTACACTTTGGCAAAATAAAGACAACAACAGTGATTTCATGTCTTCCGTTGATTTTTCCTTGTATAAAACCGGATATCCACAGGATAATACCATTGGCGTACAATTTAATCGTCAGGGCTTTGTTGATAATATCCAACAAGATTCGCCTGCTTATAATTATGGAATTCGACTTGGCTGGAAGCTACTGAGAATTAATGGACAAATTATTAGTTATGTACCACAAGATTCATCCAGTATAGAACAGCAGATAAGTTTGCATGATTCGGTCTGGCTTTCCCGTTCTGGTAGTGTATATTCATTCAGTAAAATCCCTTTATTTCCTGCTATTGGAAGTATTGCTGAGGGTTGGATACAGGGAAACATTCTTTCTATCAGAATATATAACATGACAAATAAAACTCCCGGACGAATTTATCAAATATTAAAGCAAAATCTGGATAAGAAACCCAACCTTATGGGAGTTGTTTTAGATTTAAGAAGTTCATCTGATAGTTTTTCAGGTTTACCAGAAAGTACCTGGTTGTTAAATAATCAAAAAGAAACGGCTATTGGCATTCTTTATGATCGTAATAATCAATCATATACTCTTATGGCTAAACCTTTACCTTTCCAGACTGATCCAGGAACAATTCAAAGAATTAATCGATTAAAAAAGATTGTTGCTGTAAATGGAATAACTGGAGGTAGTTTTGAATTACTGGCTAATGCTATAACTCAACAACCTAACAGTGAATTAAGAGGACAAACAACGGCTAATAAAAATATTTTTAATGCTTATTATTTATTTGGTGAGCATACAGGTGCTAAAATCAGCTCCTATCATGTGAGATTACCTGATAATCAAAAATTGCCACTTAATCCAAAGAATTCTGTTAATTTTTATGTACTCGATTCTTTATATCAAATTAAAAAGAATTAATAATTTGTAAATCTATCAATAAATAAGACATAAAAAAAGACCCATATAGGGTCTTTTTTAGTTTATTAATAAGGGCTGACTCTTGCGTCTCGTCCATTACCAATAACACGTACTTTTTGCCCAACAGCATAACCTTTCTCAGCTGCCTGAACAATGGAAAGTTGTCTGCCTGAATCAAGTTTTACCTGAATCTCTATACCATTTTGCTCACGAACTTTACCTTCAATCGCATTACCAGCCAGTCCACCAATTACAGCACCACCTACTGCACCTGCTGCACGACCTAAACCTCCACCAATCTGACTACCTGCAATACCGCCCAGTGCAGCACCGCCCAGAGAACCAACACCCAAATTACTTTCTTTGCCATTGATTTTAACCGGACGAATGCTTTGAATAGTACCATATTGAACTTCCTGAGCTTGTCTTGTCTGACTTCCTGAATATACTTGACCTGAATAATCAGAAGCACAACCTGTCATTAGGGCAGTTGAAGATAAAATCAAAATACCTAATGCTGAATTACGGATAGATTTCTTCATATATAACTCCTTTTTTATTAACAGACATTCGATTTAAAAAGGATATTATCACAAAAATAAAAAAATAAAAGCTTTTTTGTATAATTTCCTTTTTTTCTGCTATAATGGAAACATATTTATCATAATTTTAGAAATAGTGAGAGATTTTTTATGTCCAATAGTTTAGGAGACGCACTAAATGAGTTAAATAGTTTAGGTGGCAGGAAAAACAATACCCCAACTTCCTCTGTTAAACAAGATGAACTCATTTTACAAAAAGAGAATACCGTAAACAAAGAAAAAGATTCTAATGCAGAATCTATTGGATCTGCAATAAATAAAGCCAATCAGAAAATTATTAGACGTAATCCCAATCGAAATACGAATATAACAGTTGATGAAGTTTTAGCGAGACAGCGTGTTCAAAGTTCTTTCTCTGGCGATCTTGTTTCACACATTCAGGAAAATAATGGTCAGCCTGTTTCACCTGTTATTATAAAACAAAGTAGCTATAAACCAACACCTGAAATGGAAGCTATAATTAAAAGCGATGCACATAAGTTAAAAGTTATTGCTTTTGCTGGAGCAGGTAAAACATCAACGCTTGTGGAATATGCAAATCGACGTTCTCGAGGTAATGGACTTTATATTGCATTTAATAAAGATATCAAGAAAGAAGCTATGAGTCGTTTCCCAAGTAACGTTAAATGCATGACATCCCATGGTTTGGCATATGCACAATATGGATTTCCTCTTATTGATAAACTTGATACTCCTTTAAGATGGAAAGCGGTATTTGAAGCAACAAATATTGAACCGCCACATCCTTTAATTGCAAAAGCTTATGCAAGGCTTTTACTTAATACGGTATTTAATTTTATCGCATCTTCAGATGAACTGATTAATGAAGAACATATTCCGCTAAGCGAACTAAAGTTACTTATGCTAAGCGAAAAATCAGCCACATATTTGCCTTCACAAAGAAGCATTGTTATTGCAGCAGAAGCTCTCTGGCGTGAAATGGTTAATCCTTATAATAAAGAAATTGGAACAACTCACGATGCATACTTAAAACTTATGCAATTAGCGTCTCCAAAATTACCTTATGATTATATTTTATTAGACGAAGCTCAGGACTCTAACCCTGCATTGCTTGATTTAATTACTAAACAGGATTGTGTTCAAGTGTTAGTGGGTGATCCTCATCAGTCTATATATTCATTCAGAAAATCTATCGATGCTATGACTTCTACCTATGCAGATGCTGTTTTTCCACTAACTAACTCATTTAGATTTGGACCTGAGATCGCAGATTTTGCCAACTCCATACTTGCCTTAAAAGGTGAAACTAATAGCATTGTTGGATTAGGAGCTCCAGGTCGTGTTTATAATGGTGCTTCTATTCTTGGTGAAGGTAAAAGTGCGTATATTAGCAGAAGTAACTCCGCATTATTCAAAGAATTAGTTAACAAAGCTCAGATTAATAAAAAATTATACATTGCAGGTGGAGCATCAGGAGCACGCTTTGATCTTCTGGAAGATCTTTATAAACTAAAATACAGTTTAGAAAGACCAACAGATGCTATATTAGCTTCGTTTAATACATTTGATGAATTTGAAAATGCTGTTACTGAAAATAAAGAAATAGAATGGATTTCTCGCTGTAAGCTAATCAACGAAATGGGCGAAACTTTTATTCATAAGTTACATTCCATTAAAAATAATATGGTCAATGATCCTGGTAAGGCTGACCAGATATTTTCTACTGTTCATAAATTTAAAGGCTTACAGTGTGAACATGTTACATTAGCTGATGACTTCCACAAAAACCCAGCAAGTGAGAACGAATATAAAAGTTTTGCAAAAACAGAAAGCCATGAAGAAATTAACATCTTGTATGTTGCTGCAACAAGAGCAACCCATACTTTAAATATCAGACCCAATCATAAATTATACTGGGATAAAATAAGCCCTATGATTTCTCCTGAACTTTCTCAACAGGAAAGAATGAGCAGAAACCATGCATTTGATCCTGATTTACAAAAACATTTTGAAAGAATTGTATTACATAAAAACATGGAACAGGTTGTTAAAAAAATTCAGGCTCCTGCTTTTAATAGTTCTGATAACACCGATGAGGATCCCTTTCATATGGGAAAGTCATTAGAGAGTAGAAGAAAACCTCGTTTATAATAAAAAAAGCCCTTGTGGGCTTTTTTAACGCTGCAATTATTATGACTTTAATATGAACAATATATGTGTTTATCATACTAAAAAGATAAAGGAAAATAATAATTATATTCGATTAGGTTTTACTTTGTTTATAGAATCTATGACCAGTTCCTCATTAAATATGCTTGAATTTAATTGTTTTTTTTCATACAGATTCGTGAATATTCCTTTTAAATTTAATAAATAATCAACAGGAACAGTTTTGTTTTCTTCCAGTTTCCTTTCAATAATACCAATTATATCTAATTGTTTTAAATATGCCGGATTTTTTTTATCCAATATATCTAAACTTCTCTGAAATACTTGTATGTATTGAGATACTCTCTCTTCATGAATCTTATCAAATTTATCCATTTCCCATTGGTTAATAAGATAGGCTGTTGTTATACCAACAAAACAATAAGTAATATACTTATTTGGAAAATCATCAAAAGATATATTATCTTGTGCTACAAGATAATTTTTAAAATCTTTTTCTTCACTACTGTCCTCTTTTAAATTAATTATTTTTAAGACGAAACGAAAATCATTTAAAGTGCCATAATTTTTACTTTTTTCAAAAAATATATCCCATATTTCCTTGCAATAAGCGGAGTCAGCAAATTTACTCAATAAGGATTCTCCTATATCACAGGCATCAATATTTATAGAAGGTATCTTTTGTATTAAATAAGTTGCCAGTTGTTTTCTATTATGAGCATTAAATACAATAATATTTTTTAAACATTGTGTATCTATTTGAAAATCATATTTTTCAAGAACTTGAATATCATAAAGAGATAATTTAATATAAATACTTATATCTTCAAATATAATCAACTTTTCCCCTGTTGAATTCTTCTTAAATAAATCAATTCCACACTCTTTAATTTTTTGAATTTGTAATTCAAGATTATAACCATTACTCATAAATTCATCGTTTTTAAGTAAATCCTTTAATATTCTATTACCATAATCATTCTTATATAAATACTTTAATTTAATAAACAATGACATATCAATTAAATCATTTTTTATTAAATTATTAAAAGGTGAAGAATTGTTTTCTATTTCCATAGGGACATTATATTTTTTAAATATTTCCAGTGTATCTTCAATAAATTTCTTATTTTTCACATTAGATAAATTATCTATAAAAAATTCAAACAAACCTGTTTTATTTGGTTCATTATGTAATGTTATAGAAGGAGAAATCCCGCCACTTAAATATTTTTCCAGTTTGTTTGTACTTTGATACATTATCCAGCTAAATATCTCTTTGTCTTGTTCCATTTTCTTTATAATCTCTTTATTATAGCTTTTATTTATTCTAACATTTATTTCATTACAAAGGAACGGGCTTCGGAATTTCTTATTTTATTAGTATAGAATCATTATTTCCTTTTAAATGTTTTTATGTTTGGTCGAGATAATATATTTAACTCTTCGTGCATATCATTTTCTCGGAATGCATCGACAAAAACTTCTGACAGTGTATTCCATATTTCTTCTGAATATTTTTTATTATTATCTGCCTCTTTTCTTTTATCAGCAAATAAAATACTTAATTCTTCTTTATTTAGAGATAAGCCCGTTAGCATTGATTTAATGAGAGCATTATCTTCTCTTGAATTGAGGATTTTTTTAGCCATACCCATTTTATTTATCTTATCATGTAAATCAAATTTTATTACCGAATTGACTAATGAGATTTCAGAAAAATTAATAGTTATGTTTGTATTCTTCAAAATATTATAAATCTTTAATGCTGACTTTTCTTCTGCATTCATTTCTCGCATACGTTTTTTTATATCATTATAATAGTTATCCAGAATCATTATACTTTCTTTATATTTTCCAAATACTATTTTTGAACGGCATTCAACACCATGTTCAGATAAAAAACAAAATAAATCCATTTGTTTACAGAGTAAAGCGATATCTGCCAGATTAACTCTTTCTTTTAGTTCTTTAAATATTAATCTTTTATTTGAATTGTATTTTACTTCTTCTGCGAATAAAAAATTGAAATCAAAATCACCTTTAAAATAGGCACCGTTTTTTATATAATCAATTACTATTTTTTCTATACTTTTAGTTGATAGATTCAATTCCTCTAAATAAAGAAGTGGTAAAATACTTGCTAATCTTTCGCCAGTTTTTTTATTTTCAATAAAGGACGTATTTACATTTACTTTATTTTTAAAACCTTTAATAAGATCTATATTTGCATTTTTAAATGCATAAGAAAGCATTGAATGTCCATTAAAATTATAAGCATCAGTACTAACAGGATCTGTTATTGTAAAGTTATAATCCATGTTATTGGCAGAAGATATAATATGTTCAATACAGGATAGTTTTATATTATTTGTTATTCTGTGTGAATAACAAATATCTATACACGCTATTATTTCATTTCTTTTCATTGTTCGCATTTCTCTCTCTGCCTATCGTTTTCTTTATCATAACATAAAAAAAGGTCTCCGCAGAGACCTACATTTTAATTTTATTTTTTCTGAATGACATAAAAGCCGGTTTACCAGGACTCATCGGGATTCCATTTGGTGTTGCTGTTTTAAGCCAGTGTTCTGCATTATCCTGAACATGCCCCTGTCGTACATACTTAGTAACATGCTTCTCAAAATCTTTGTAATGAAATGCTGATGTCGTTCTGACAACAAAACCTTCCTCAATTGAAGTGTCCAAATCTTTGGCTAAACTTTGTAAAGATTTTATATCAAAAATACCTCTGTATAATGTTTTAGGTTGAGGAAGGTCAAGCATATTGGCTATATCAACAGTATCATCCCAGGAAAGACACATATTCTCTTTGTTCCACACCGATAATAAATAAACATAGCCTTCCAGATAATTATCAGGATAATAAATAGCATGTCTGGCGGTTAAATTTTCACAGCATAATCTGTGACCTTCTGGAATAAGATATCCAATGCCAGAAGCAATTTGTTTGGCTATATCTTGTGTCCAGTTTCCCTTACTATCCAGACTTCTTGCATGCAAATATGAATCAGGATAAATGGTAGTATTTTCCCCATCCATTTTTAGGTTAACCACAACCTCCTGACCTTCGAAAGCCTGTAATGATTTTATTTTTTTATCGTCCGCCTGTAATCCTGCTGAAAAAGGTAGATGATATGTTCTTGGATATTTTACTCGACTATTCATTTTTTTTTACCTGTACTTTTAAATTTTATTTATTTTATAATGTTATGCTTATTTTATCAATATATTTTTTTGTCAGTAGCCCATAATCATTTTTTTTTGTATAATAGAAAAATAAATAAATAAACAGGTATTAAAATGATAAATAGACAAGAAGCTCATAATCAAATGTGTAATTTTATTGGTAGAAAAAATACATTTACCACCGCACAAAATATTGAAAAAATACAAGATTTTATTAACTCGGGTGCACTCATTGATGAGAGAAGCCCTTTTGATAAACACAATAAAGATTATCCCATTAATTTAGCAGTAAAACATTCTTTAAATATGCTTGAAGCTGTTATTTCCTTCAACCCTGTTGTGAATAACATTTTCCCTCTTTTCAGTGCAACAGAAGAAAATAATGCAGTAGCATTTGAAACTTTAATGAAATATTTCACACATTCTTACCACCAAAAAAATAATCTTATTGATGACATAAAAAATATGCGTTATCTGGCTTTTAACGGTAAACAATTGCTTGATGTTTATAGCCTGGCTGTCATACAAAACAATACTAATATTATTCGCCAATTGAATAATCTAGGTATTACTGATAATGATATAACACCGGAAAGCCTAAGTATGATTGTCAGTAATGCGATTCAGACATGTAATGTCCAGCAAACTAAAACCTTTTTACCTCTTTTATTTAAGCATTACAGTGGACATGAAGTTATGAATGCACACCGTTTCTTTATTAAACCTTTATATGACTTGTCTCTTACTCAATTTAAACCATTTATTAAAGATATTTTTGATTCAATGCCACAAAATGATAACTTTTTTTGGTTTAACTTAGCTCAAAATCTTATTGATAAATCCAGCCTGGCTCATTTTTCAGCATTTAAAGAACTGTACATTAAAAAAACAGGACACCAAAATCTCGATAGTAAAGTTTCTACGATTAATGCTTTTGTTCAGCTTTTTGAGCAGAAAAAGCTTAATAAAATTAATAAAATAATAGAAAAAGATGTTCATCCTACGATAAGAACTGAATATTCAACCACCAGTGATAAAGAAAGAACCTCTTTATTTTCAGTGTGGTATATTGCTCAAAAAAACAATTCAAGAAAAAACTATAATGAAGAATTTCGTCAAATTTATCAACAAAATCAAGATTCAGAAAGTATCTTTTTTATTCCAAAAAGTGATATCCACCTTTCCGATAATAAACCCGCTGTACGTCAATTAAATATTATAAGTGCTATTGTTGACCTTTACGATAAAGGAATTACAAATCCATTGTCCTTATTTACTGATAAAGAGTTACCCTTTGACATTAAAAATCACAATTTAATAAAAAGAATCCTGTATAGTAACCGTGCTCTGGACGACAATGACGGCGTTAAAGAGGACATCGAAAAAATAATAAATAATTTTTCAGAATTTAATGATGAGGAAAGTTATCTTATTTTTGATTACTACCCTGATTTATTTGTAAAATTGAAAGAAAAACAGGAAATTAATTCTGACTATTTTGCTGAACAATATGTTAAAAAAATATCAGTACTTTTCAAACCAAAATCATATCATTCAGCCGAACGGGAAATTAAAGAGATGGAATCCCACTTTCATAATAATATTTTTTCACCTGAAATAGTATTAGAAAAATTCGAAAATCTCAACATTGATCTTGTTCAGAAAAAACATTTACAAACACTTTTCTATCCTTCGCTTGAAAAAAATATTTTACATAAGAATATGCCTTCTCCTGAAAATAAACGAAAAATAGAACGAATTTAAACATCTTACAGATTAGCAAAAAGGTCATTTTCATGACCTTTTTATTTAAATTCTTCTACTGAGTATTTTATTTTTTGCTATATCTATTGTTTCTTGAATGGTCTTATTTAATATTTCTCTTTCCTGATTACTTACATGACCGTTTATCATATCTCTTACAATATTTAATTTCTCAGCAGGAATATTATTTCTGATGAGAGCATTATCAACTATTCTTAATAACAGATTCATATCTTTTATTTTATCTAAATGCATGTCATAATATTCAATAATATCTATTTTGGGAATTTGTTTTATGCTTGACCAGGAAGAAGGCTTATTATAAAATGCAGTAAAATCATTTGTTATTATTTCCTTTTCATTAATGTTAGGATTGTTACTTAATTTATCAAGTATAAGTCTATGTAAATTAAAATAGCCTGGAACAGTATTATTAAAACCTAATCCGTTGAGTATATCAAAATATCTTTCCACTTCTTCAATATTTTTATTTTCTTTAAGTGCTTTATCATATTCCGTGGTTACCTTGCAAAAATCTGCAATATTTCTACTTTTATTTTTCAATTGAATAAAAAAATCTGCTTTATTATATATCAACATAAATTCGAGTACAGACAGATCATTCTGGCAAAGTAAAATATCAATAAAACTGAGATTATCTGACATTTCTTTTTTTCCAAAACACATAGGATCTCTGCCATTTACTTTTGGGAGATATCCAGAAGTGCTGAATGGTTTATCATAAACAACCTTATCTTCTTTTATTAATTTTTTTACAATATCTGAACGTATCTCACCCGTAATTTTCGATCTGTTCAGATATAGTAATGGCAAAATTACACTCATTGTGTTTGAACCATTTTTTGAACAACGAATATCTTTAACGTCAATCAGATTTTCTTCATTGAGTTTAATAAATAAATCAGGTTCATATTCAACTGCACTAATAGCAACAGACGTATACCCTAGACTCTTTGTTTTGAAACTTTGCTTAATATCGTATTTAACAGGGTCACTGTTTTGTAATGAAATTAAATGTTCATACTTTTCAATAGCCGTTAATTTATCATCTCTTACTATGTTAATCATATCTTTTAATTCTGAATTTATATTCACAGGCTTACCTTTATTGATTTCTTTTTTTACTTATTATAAGGGATTGAAGTAATGATATCAACTCTGTACAAAAAAACAGCAATCAAACCAAAGGCAGCTAAAAAAACTTGCTTTTATTTTTCATATTCGCTATTATCTTTTTAAGCAATTATGCTTCCTTAGTTCAGTCGGTAGAACGGTGGACTGTTAATCCATATGTCGCAGGTTCAAGTCCTGCAGGAAGCGCCAGAATTACGCGGACATCGTATAATGGCCATTACCTCAGCCTTCCAAGCTGATGATGCGGGTTCGATTCCCGCTGTCCGCTCCAATTATTAAAAGAAACTTCGGTTTCTTTTTTTTTTGTCACACGTTCAACGTTGTTAACTTTAAATTAGGCAAAATAAAAGGACATATCGGAAAAATATGCCCTTTTATCATTTATTATAATTATTAGTAATTAAGAATTACTTTTATGCAGCTACAAAAACCTTGTGGTGGTGATCCAGGAGCAATAACGGGGCAATTTTGATCGGTTCTTGGAACATAACCTACATAATCATCAGAGCGTCCTTTGTCAAATGAAGTCAGACGACAATAATATCCAGGCACACCTATTGCTGCTGCTGTCCAGATACCATTGGTACACGAAAGTATTTTTCCAGCAGATGTTCTTCCTACTAATCCATTAGGACTACATCCGCTACCTTCGCCAGCAACTCCATTTATTTGTACAAATTCATTTGTTGTTAATCTTCCTGCAGAATACATACTCCCATTAGACTGGATATAATTTCCATATAAACCATTACCTGAAATATTTCCACTTGCGGATATATTACTGCCTGTTGAAATCTGTCCGGCAGAATACATGCTTCCATTAGACTGAATATAGTTTCCATAGATTCCATTACCTGATACATTACTACTGGCCGAAACATTACCATTTGCAGAAATGCTTCCATTTGCCGTTATATCAGAAGTTGTGTGCACACCACTTGCATTCATATAAGATGTCAGATTTCCACCACTTCCGGTTGCTACAGTTCCAGCAGCATACACATCAAGTGTTCTTAAACCACCACCCCAGCCAGAAGGTAAATCATTAGGATTATATCCCATAGAACTCAAACGTTCATTAATGACAGCATTGCGATTTACATTTAATACGGTTGAGTATTGTGTTGAATTAGGTGAGAATATGGTCAGCGTTTTATTTGAACCTAAGCGAAGTTCATAATCCGCACCTGCCCCTCCTGCGGCGTCACCGCCTAATGAGATAGCATCGCCATTACCGTTATGAGCAACAACTTCACCACCGAAGGTTCCTGTTCCCGAAGCATTAATATCTTTCGCATTATTAATACTCTGCGCACCCATATTCAGATTTCCGGTCATTGGCAGG
>Ga0308167_1001130_pt1 | contig 34434 bp, 33 predicted proteins | sample PhyCR1_2_FD_202138 | JGI IMG/M metagenome (GOLD analysis project Ga0308167, IMG submission 202138) | Phyllosphere microbial communities from UC Gill Tract Community Farm, Albany, California, United States - DLSLRC.R1 | ecosystem: Host-associated > Plants > Phyllosphere > Unclassified | place... | reverse complement strand
TCCGACATCCTGCTCATGGACGAGGCGTTCAGCGCGCTCGACCCGCTGATCCGTCGCGAGATGCAGGAGCAGCTGCTCGAACTCCAGGAGAAGCTGCAGAAGACGATCGTCTTCATCACCCACGACCTCAACGAGGCCATGTTCCTCGGCGACCGCATCGCCGTGATGCGCGACGGCCGCATCGTGCAGATCGGCACGCCGGAAGACATCCTCATGGACCCTGCCAACGACTACGTCGAGCAGTTCGTGCAGGATGTCGACCGCGCTCGTGTGCTCACGGCCGCGAACGTCATGGAGCGCCCGCGCCCGGTCGTCGCCGAGACCGCCGGCCCCCGCACGGCACTGCGCCAGATGCGCGACGCGTTCATGTCGGCCACGTACGTCACGGGCCGCGACCGCAAGCTGCTCGGCATCGTCACCGACCGCGACGCCGTCAGGCTGGTCCGCCAGGGCGTGTCGACCCTCGCGTCGATCATCAAGCCGGTGCCGCAGAGCGTCAGCGAAGACGAGGTCCTCATGAACCTCTTCATCCCGTCGGTGGAGTCGCCGCTGCCGCTGGCAGTGGTGGATGCCACGGGGCGCCTGACCGGCGTGATTCCGCGCATCACCCTGCTCGCCGCCCTGGGCCCCGGCCCCGGAGCGACCGGCGAGCTCACCCTGCCGCTTCTTCCGATGCCGCAGGCCGAGATCGATGCAGTGCTCGATGACGGGTGGACCGCCGACCCGGCGGACGCCGTGAAGACAGAGGAGGTGCGCTGATGGATGGTTTCCGCATTCCCCTCGGCAGCTGGGTCGCGACCGGAGTCGACTGGATCAAGACGAACCTCGACGGTCTGCTCGACGTCATCTCCTTCGTCGTCAGCTTTCTGGTCGACGGACTCACCCGCGCGCTCCTGAGCCCGCACTTCGTCGTCATCATCGTGATCGCCGCGTTCATCGCGTGGCTCGTCCGCTCGTGGCAGCTGGCGATCGGCACGGTCATCTCCTTCGGGCTGATCGTGGCCATGGGTCTCTGGGTGCCGGCGATGCAGACGCTCGCCCTGGTTCTCGTCGCGGCGGCGATCGCGGTGCTCATCGCGGTGCCCCTGGGCATCTGGTCTGCCCGCAACGCCACCGTGCGTGCGGTGCTGAAGCCCGTGCTCGACTTCATGCAGACCATGCCGGCTTTCGTCTACCTGATCCCGGCGATCGTGTTCTTCAGCATCGGCGTCGTCCCCGGACTCGTCGCCACCGTGATCTTCGCTCTGCCTCCCGGTGTGCGACTGACCGAGCTCGGCATCCGCGGAGTCGACTCCGAGACCGTCGAGGCCGGCCAGGCGTTCGGCGCCAAGCCGGGTCAGATCCTTCGCGGCATCCAGCTTCCGCTCGCGATGCCGACGATCCTCGCCGGCGTCAACCAGGTCATCATGCTCGCGCTGTCGATGGCGGTCATCGCCGGCATGGCCGGTGCTGACGGCCTCGGAAAGATCGTCGTCGAGGCGATCTCGACCATCAACATCGCCAAGGGCGTCGAGGCGGGACTGGGCGTGGTGCTCATCGCCGTCTTCCTCGACCGCGTCACGGCAGCGCTCGGCGACCTGGGCAGCAACCGCTCGTCGCTGCTCGGCCTGCTGGCTAGGCGTCGCACGCAGAAGCGCCTCGCCGCGGCATCCGCCGAGGTGCCGGCGACAGCATCCGCCCCCGCATCGGCCGAGGCAGCCGCTGCGAAGGATGCCGAAGACGAGGCGGAGCGCATGAAGGCCTCCCCGCGCCGCGCCCCCGTCGGCGGCGGCGCGCACTGACTCATCCCTCCCGCAAGAGAACACGCAACACAGCAGTACACAGCAACACAGCACATATATACGGAACGAGAGAGATACACATGAAGAAGAAGATCCTGACGATCGCGGCCATCGGCGCCGCAGCGACCCTCACCCTCGCCGGCTGCAGCGGCGACGGCATGGGCGGAACCGGCGGCGACACCGGCGGCAGCGAGTCCGGCTCGGGCGACAAGGGCACGATCACCCTGGGCTTCCTGCCCTCGTGGACCGACGGCCTGAGCACCGCGTACCTGCTGCAGGACCAGCTCGAGAAGATCGGCTACACGGTCGAGATGAAGACGCTGACCGAGGCCGGCCCCCTGTATACGGGTCTCGCGCAGGGTGACGTCGACATCTACCCGTCGGCCTGGCCCGAGCTCACGCACGCCGAGTACATGAACACTTACGGCGATGACATCGAGGATCTCGGTGCGTACTACGAGAACGCCAAGCTGACGCTCGCGGTTCCCGAGTACTCCGACCTGAACTCGATCGAGGATCTCGCCGGCAAGGGCGCTGAGCTCGACGGCAAGATCTTCGGCATCGAGCCCGGGGCCGGCCTCACGGCGCAGACCCAGAAGATGATGCCCGAGTACGGTCTCGACAGCGAGTACGAGCTCGTCACCTCGTCGACCGCGGCGATGCTCACCGAGCTGAAGTCCGCGACCGACAAGCAGGAGGACATCGTCGTGACGCTGTGGCGTCCGTTCTGGGCCAACGACGCCTTCCCCGTGAAGGACCTCGAAGACCCCAAGGGCGCCATGGGCGAGGCCGAGGCCCTGCACTTCCTCGGTACGAAGGGCTTCGCCGAGGAGTACCCCGAGGCCGCTGAGCTGATCGAGCAGATCAAGCTCGACGACGCGCAGTACGGCTCGCTCGAAGACCTCGTCGTCAACGAGTACGGCGAGGGCAAGGAAGCGGATGCCGTCGACGCATGGCTCGAAGAGCACGGCGACGACTTCGACTGGGTCGTCAGCTGACCTGACCCGCCTGTCGACCGTCGGCATCCCGCCGGTCGTCGAGCGAAGACGACGGAGTCGACTGAGACGAAACGTGGCGAGCCGATAGCGCATCGGTACCGCGTTTCGTCTCGCTCGGCTTCGCCGGGCTCGCTCGACGGCCGCCGGGGCGGGTGGCGGTGCCGGCTGTCCGCAACCCCCTCCTGCGCTGTGCGGTCGGGGCGTAGCCTGTGGCCGTGGACGGGTTCGCGGCGGTCGACTTCGGTTTCGCCCGTGAGGTCCTTCAGCGGGGCATCGCGGCGCTGTACCTCGTCGCGTTCGTCTCGACTCTGAACCAGTTCCGGGCGCTTCTCGGCGACAACGGGCTGCTGCCGGCGCCGGTGCTGCTTGACTGGATCGGCGAGAAGCGCGAGCGGCGGCGGATGCTGCATCCGACCCTCTTCGTCCGCATCCGGTACTCCGATCGACGACTCGCACTGCTGTGCGGGGCAGGGATCGTCGTGTCGGCGCTGCTCGTCATCGGCGTTCCGCAGTGGGGTCCGCCGTGGGTGCCGATGCTGTGCTTCCTCGCGCTGTGGCTCGGATACATGTCGGTGGTCAGCATCGGGCAGACCTTCTACTCGTTCGGCTGGGAGATGCTGCTGCTCGAGGCGGGGTTCCTGGCCGCGTTCCTCGGGTCGAACGACCAGCCGGCGCCGACCGTCGTGATCGTGCTGTTCTGGTGGCTGCTGTTCCGGGTCGAGTTCGGTGCCGGCATGATCAAGATCCGCGGTGGGCAGGAGTGGCGAGACCTCACCGCGCTGACCTATCACCACGAGACGCAGCCGATGCCGGGGCCGCTCAGCCGTCAGGCGCACCTGCTGCCCCGGTGGTTCCATCGCGGCGAGGTCGTCGGAAACCACTTCGCGCAGCTCGTGGTGCCCTTCTTCGTGTTCGCGCCGCTGCTGTCGGTGTGGGTCCCCGGGCCGGTGCCGCAGATCGTCGGGGCCGTGGCCGCCGTGATCGTGATCGCGACGCAGGTGTGGCTCGTCGCGACGGGCAACTTCGCCTGGCTGAACTGGGTGACGATCGTGATCGCGTTCTCGGCGATCGGGATGCCGGGGGTGGGCGCTCCGGTCGCCGATCGAACGGACCCGGACGAGTCGCTGTGGCCCGGCATCCCCCTGTATTGGTTCGTGATCACCACGGCTGTCGGGATCCTCGTCGTTGCCCTGAGCTGGCCGGCCCTGCGCAACCTGTTCGCGCGTCGCCAGCTGATGAACGCGAGCTTCAACAGGTGGCAGATCGGCAACGCCTACGGCGCCTTCGGCACCGTGACAAAGGAGCGCATCGAGATCGTCGTCGAGGGGTCGGTCGATGACGACGGACTGCTGTGGCGCGAATACGAGTTCAAAGGCAAGCCGGGCGACGTGCGCCGCATCCCTCGCCAGTTCGCGCCGTACCACCTGCGGCTCGACTGGTTGATGTGGTTCCTGCCGCTCGGGCGCTCACTCGACGACTGGTTCACGGTGTTCCTGCTGCGACTCCTCGAAGCGGATGCTCCGACCCTCGCGCTGCTGCGCTCCGACCCCTTCGACGGCGAGCAGCCTCGGCGGGTGCGAGCGGTGTCGTATCGCTACCGCTTCGCCACCCGCGCCGAACGGCGCGCCGACGGTGTGGTCTGGGTGCGCACGCGCCAGCGGATCGTGCTCGGCCCCCTCGGGTTGCGGTAGGGCGGGTGGCAGCCTCTCCTCTGTTCGGCATCCCCTGCCAGCCCTCACCCCTTCCTCGCCCTCACCTCGCCCTCGCTCTCACCCCTCCCTCGCCCCCACCTCTCCCTCGCCCTCACCTCCTCGGGAGGAGGACTGCTCTTCGGGAGGAGGTTTCGCGCTGATCCGTCCTCCCGAAGGGCAGATCTCCTCCCCGAAGGGCGTCACATGACCACGGCCGAGCGCCACGAACTCCGACGCCGAGCGCGGCGAAACGCCCCGGCCGGGCGCGCGGCCCGGACGGAGCGTTCCGTCTCACTGCAGACGTTCAACTGACCTTCTTGCGGTACGCGATGATCGCGAACACGTAGGCGACGATCAGGATGCCGACGCACCAGGCGAGGGCGACCCAGATGTCGGTGCCGACCGGCTTCTCGGCGAACAGCGCCTGGATGGTGCCGACGATCGAGGTGACCGGCTGATTCTCGGCGAACCACTGCACCGGACCGGGCATGGTCTCGGTCGGCACGAACGCAGAGCTGATGAACGGCAGGAAGATCAGCGGATACGAGAAGGCGCTCGCCCCGTCGACCGTCTTGGCGCTCAGGCCGGCGATGATGGCCAGCCAGGTGAGGGCGAGGGTGAAGAGGAACAGGATGCCGATGACGGCGAGCCACGCGAGCGGACCGGCTCCGGTGCGGAACCCCATCAGGAATCCGACGCCGAAGATGATCGCCAGCGTGATGCCGTTGGCGGTGAGCGAGGTGAGGACGTGCGCCCAGAGCACGCTCGATCGCGCGATCGGCATGGAGTGGAACCGCTCGAAGATGCCGCTCTGCAGATCGTTGAAGAGCCGGAAGGCCGTGTAGGCGATGCCGGACGCGATGGCGATGAGCAGGATGCCGGGGAGCAGGTAGTTCACGTAGTTCTCGGCGCCGGTGCTCTCGCGGAGCGCGCCTCCGAAGACGTACACGAACAGCAGCATCAGAGCGATCGGTGTGACCGCCGTGGTGATGATGGTGTCTGGACTGCGGAAGATGTGCCGCATCGAGCGGCCGGTGAGCGTCGCGGTGTCTGCGACGAAGTGCGTGCTCATGCTGCGTTCTCCCTTCCGGTTGCGGGGCCCGACTTCGGGCCGACGAGGGTGAGGAAGATCTCCTCGAGGGTGGGCTGCTTCTCGACGTACTCGACCTTGGCCGCCGGCAGCAGGCGCTTGAGGTCTGCCAGGGTGCCGTCGGCGATGATCCGACCCTCGTGGAGGATCGCGATGCGGTCGGCCAGATGCTCGGCCTCGTCGAGGTACTGAGTCGTGAGCAGCACCGTGGTGCCGGTGTTCGCGAGCTCTGTGATGACGTCCCACACCTCGATGCGGGACTCGGGGTCGAGCCCGGTCGTCGGCTCATCGAGGTAGATGACCTCGGGGTGCCCGACCAGGCTCATGGCGATGTCGAGGCGACGGCGCATGCCGCCCGAGTAGGTGCCGACCTTGCGAGCTCCGGCATCCGTCAGTCGGAATGTCGTGAGCAGATCGTCTGCCACCTTCGCGGCGTCGGGCAGGTGCCGCAGCTTCGCGACGAGCATGAGGTTCTCTCGTCCGGTCAGGATCTCGTCGACCGCGGCGAACTGGCCGGTGAGGCTGATCTTCTGCCGCACGGCGAGCGGGTCGGCGGTGACATCGACTCCCTGCACCACGGCCGTGCCGGCATCCGGCTTCAGCAGCGTCGAGAGGATGCGCACCACGGTGGTCTTGCCTGCGCCGTTCGAGCCGAGCAGGGCGAAGATCGATCCCTTCTCGACGTCGAAGTCGACGCCGCGCAGGACGTGAAGGTCCTTGTAGGATTTCTCGAGGCTGCGAACGGCGATGGCGGGACTGGTCATGATCGGGTCTCCTTCTTCTTCGCGTCGTCGACCGCCGCGTTCAGGCGGGCGCGTTCCTTGTCGATCCAGTGGGTTCCGCCGTACGCCTCGGCGTAGGTCTCGGCGAAGGCGACGGGGTCGTCGCCGACGATGTCGTCGATCGGGGTGCCGTCGATGGCGGCGCGCTCCCACAGGTCGGCGAGATCGAGGAAGATCTGCACGAGGATGTCGCCGTCGGTGATGCCGCCGTAGTACATCGTGTAGCGGTGCTGGGCATTGGCGACCGTGCGGTAGGGCTCGGGGAGGGCGTCGATGCGCTTCTTCGCATCGCGGTACTGCTTCTTCTGCTCGAGCGATCCGGTGAGCGCTTCGATCCATTTCGCGGCCATGTCAGTTCTCCTTGTTGGTCGTGTCGGTGTTCGTGTCGGTGTGTGTGTCTTCGGTGTTCGCGTCTTCGGTGCGCAGGCTGTCGATGCGCTGCGTGAGGAAGCTCCAGGTCTTCCAGAACTCCTCGAGTTCCTGCGTGCCCGCCGGGTTGAGGGAGTACACCTTGCGGGGCGGCCCCTTCTCGCTCGGCACCTTCTCGACGTCGACGAGCTTCTTCTGCTCGACGCGCACGAGCAGGGCGTAGATCGTGCCCTCGGCGATGTCTGTGAATCCGTGGTCACGCACGCGGGTGGTGATCTCGTATCCGTATGCCGGCTGCTCGGCGAGGAGGGCCAGAACGATGCCCTCCAAGGTGCCCTTGAGCATCTCGGTCATCTGCTTGCCCATGAAGGCCTCCTCTCGTTGGTCGGTACTCAGTGTTGCTGGGTACCAGTACAAAGTAACACTGAGTACCGGTACTTAGCAACACCGAATACTGATCTTTCTCGTGTGGCTCCCGGTGGTCGCGTGCGCATCACGCCGCGCGTGGTTCTGTACTTCCGGGGCGGGAGACTCCAGAGTGAGCACATGGCGGCACTGGCCTGGTCGTGGAGGAACGCCCTGCATGGGGCGGTGATCGGTCTGCCAGCGGGCATCGCGACGCTGAGAGGTGGGTGGTCGAAAAAGCATCGCTGTCAGGGCTGAGGGATGCGTTCTCGACCACCCACCGAGTGCCGGATGCGCGTGTGACCAGCCGCCACGGGGTGGGCGGAGTCGGCTCAGGCGTTGAGGCGCGCCATCGCGACCTGCGCCTCAAGCAGCGGCAGGGTGCGGTCGCGGTCGTGCGGCGGGCAGATGTCGAGCGCGTTCGCGAGCTCGAGCGCCAGTGCGGCATGACCCGCGGCGTTCGGGTGGAACGGGTCGCCCATCAGCCCCCACGGCACACCGCCGTTGCCGAGCTCGGTGAAACGGGCGTGCTGGTCGACGAGGATCACGTCCTCCGATGCGGCGACCTCGCGCACGGCATCCGCGAACTCGATGATCCGCTCGCGCCCGGGTGCATTCGCCACGTCGATCGACGGCGGGGTCTGCAGCACCGGAAGAGCGCCGGACGCCCGCACTCGCGAGACGAACTCGCGCAGCGAGGCGGCGAACGCGGCGGGCTCGACGGTGACCTGACCGGGGCCGGTCGCCATGTCGTTCGTGCCGATCATGAGGGTGACGATGTCCGGCTGCCAGGACGCGACGCGGCGATCCCAGTCGTCCAGGATGTCGGTGATGCGGTGCCCGCTGATCGCGGTGTTGATGACGGCGTCACGGGTGCGCGCGAGTTCGCCGCGGATCAGCTCGTGCAGATGCTCGGCATAGCTGCGACCGCCCTGCGTGTGGACGAGTCCGTGGGTGATCGAGTCGCCGGTGATGACCCAGTTCAGCGGATCGGGGCCGACGAGCGACGCCGCGATGCGGCTGAGGTCGGATGCGGCGGAGGCGGGGGCGTCTGCATTCGGCACGCACACGAGCCTAGCGGCGGCGACGTGGAAGACTGGTCTCATGGCCTCGTCACTGCTCGACCACCTTCTCGCCCGCATCGTCGACAGCGGCCTTCTCGATGATCCGGTCGCCGAGAACGGTCTCGTCTACGGCCGCGCGACCATCGATGCCGCCGGCGCGGTGGTGACGGTCAACGTCGATCCCGAGCTGGAGGACGACGAGGAGACGCTCGACGACGACGCGCTGCTCGAGGCGATCACGCGCATCCTGTCGGTGTCCGAGACGCGGTGGCGTGCGGTGATCGACGAGGTCGCCGACGACATCGACGAGGCTGTCGACGACGAGCCGGTGCTCGAGCAGATCGACCTGCGCGACGATCTCGAGGCCACCTCCGTGGTGGTGTTCGCCGACGCGGTGCTGATCGCCTTCGACGCGCCGAAGCAGTTCCCTGACTCGCGGATCCTCGTGCAGCTCGACGACGACCTCGACGTCGCCAACATCGAGGTGCGCGATCGCGCCGAGGTCGAGACCGTCGAGGTCGACGACATCGACGACCTGCTCGACGGGCTCAGCGGCGACGACCGCTGAGCCCGCCCGGCCTCACAACCACTTCTTGTACTTGAACACCCCATAGAGGGCGACCGCGAAGGCGGCCATCGCTCCAATCGCCATCGGGTATCCGTGTGCCCAGTGCAGCTCGGGCATGACCTCGAAGTTCATGCCGTAGACCGTGCCGACGAGCGTGGGCGCGAAGATGATCGCCGCCCACGAGGAGATCTTCTTGATCTCGTCGTTCTGGGCCAGCCCCGCCTCGGTCTGCCGTCGTGCGACGAGAGCGGAATGCACCGTGAGGGCGTTTTCGAGGATCGCCCGGAACGAGTCGACGCGCTCATTGACGCGGATGACGTGGTCGAGCACATCGCGCAGCGACCGCTGCAGCTCCTCGTCGATGCGGTACTTCTCCGAGCCGCGGCGGAGCCACTCCAGCATCCCGGCGAGCGGGTGCACCGCACGCTGGAAGTTGATGACCTCGCGCGAGAGCTCGTAGATGCGCCGGGACAGGGCGTCGTCATCGCTGTCGCCGAAGAGCTGGTCCTCGATCTCGTCGATGTCGTTGAGCAGCCCGGTGACGATCGGCTCGTAGCCGTCGACGACCTCGTCGAGGATCGCGTAGAACACCGCCTCCGGTCCCATCGCGAGCAGCTCGGGGTGCGCCTCCATGCGGCGGCGGACGGCCGCGAGGTCGGGCGACTCCGCGTGCCGGATCGTCACCACGAAGTCGGGGCCGACGAACAGGTGCAGCTCGCCGAACTCGATCGACTCCTGCTCGTCGCGGTAGCGAGCGGGGCGCAGCACGGCGAAGAGCGTGTCGCCGTAGCGCTCGACCTTCGATCGCTGGTGGCCCGAGAGCGCGTCTTCGACGGCGAGCGGATGCAGGTCGAATTCGCGCGCGACCGAGGCGACCTCGAGGGGGCTCGGTCGATACAGGCCGATCCACGCGATGCCGCCGTGGGCGTCGAGCGACCGGTAGGTCTCGTCGAGGTTCTTCGGGGTCTCCACGCGGCGTCCGTGCACGTACACGCCGTTGTCGATGAGGGCCATGGCTGGCTCCGTTCTCGCAGGCGCACGCCGGATCAGAGAGGGCGTGCGCAGAATTCGTCAGGGGGCGGAAGACGCCGCCGACGGCTGCGAAGCAGGACGTGCAGGTGCGGAGCCGAAGCTCAACGCACGGATGCCGTCAGACGCGACGCAACGGGGGCGGCGTCGCAACTATCACCGGACATCGCCATCACCGCCTCTCGCGCTCTGAACGGGTCACGTGACCCGACTCGCCAGCATACTCCTGCATCCTGGACGCGATCTCCGGGCGGAGCGGAGGCGTTCAGGCGCTGATGCCGACGAGTTCGGCGCTCTTCTGCCACAGCGCCTCGGCGAGTGCGGCATCCTCGATGCGCGGATTCACGCGACGCGTCAGCACCCGCTCGTCGTAGTACTCGCCCGAGATCCAGGTCTCGTCGGGCGTTCCCTCGATGAACCAGCTCAGCGTGCTGCCGCCCTTCTCGCTGCTGATCAGCAGCAGACGCTTGAGCGGGGTGCGGTAGACGAACCGCATGAGTGTGTTCGAGTCCGAGGCGAAGTTCGTCTGCACGGTGCCGGGATGAAAGGCGACCGAGCTCAGGCCCTCGCCGTGGAACTTGGTGTGGAGACTCTTCGTGAACAGCACGTTGGCGAGCTTCGCGTCGCCATAGGCCCTGTTCGCGCTGAAGTTCTTGCGATTGTCGAGGTCGTCGATGTCCAGCCGCGCGAACAGGCGGTGCGCGACGCTCGACGTGTTGATGATCGACGCGCGGCCGGCGCGCAGCTGGGGCAGCAGCAGGTTCGTCAGCAGGAACGGCGCCAGGTGGTTCACCTGCAGGGTCTTCTCGAAGCCGTCGACCGTCGGGGTCTGATCGCCGAAGATGCCACCGGCGTTGTTCGCGAGCACGTCGATCCCGCCGTCGCCCACCGTGTCGGCGATCTTCGTCGCGAGCTCGCGCACGTCGTCGCGTCTGGCGAAGTCGGCGGTGAACCACTCGGCACCGGTGTCGGCGGCGACCGCCATCGTCTTCTCGACAGAGCGGCCGACGAGGATGAGTCGGTGACCGGATGCGGTGAGCTGGCGCGCTGCGGCTGCGCCGATGCCGTCGGATGCTCCGGTGAGCACGACCGTCTTCGGGGTCACGAGGCCACCCTCTGTGCATGCCCGGCGGTCGCATCCGCATCCGCCGCACGGCGGCTGCGCGCGACATAGACGGTGTTCGAGGAGGTGCCGCCCGTGACGGCGTTCGCGAAGTCGACCACGTGGGCGACCGCATCATCGAACACGGCGTGCATCAGGCCCATGAAGTCCTCGTCGGGCGGATCGTCCGACCACAGGGCGAAGACGCCGGCGGCGGCGAGGTGCCGGTCGAGCGCACGCAAGCCGTCCGCGGTGTAGAGGTCGGCGTGCGTGGGGTCGAGTCGGTGGCGCGGCGAATGGTCGACGTCCAGCAGTATCGCGGAGTATCCGGGGTGGTCTTCACGGGGTGCTGCCCGGACCAGGGCGAAGAAGTCGTCTTCGACCAGACTGGTGCGCGGGTCGTCGACGAGCTCTGCCGACACGGGCAGCAGGCGGCGCTGGTGCCAGCTGATCACAGCCCCGAGCCGATCGACCACGGTGAGCGAAGCCACGCGCTCGTCTCGCAGTGCGGCGACCGCCGTGTATCCGAGCCCGAGCCCTCCGACGAGGACCGAGAGACCGTCGCCGCCGACAGCGGCCAGACCCAGGTTCGAGAGCTCCTCCTCGGCCACCGTGAACAGGCTCGACATGAGGTATTCGTCGCCGAGCCTGACCTCGTAGATCTCCTGGCCGACTGCAGGCTCGGTGCGTCGGCGCAGCGTCAGCTCGCCGATCGGGGTCTTCTGCCAGTCGAGCTCTTCGAATCGGGTGATCACTGCGGGGTCTCCCGGTCGTCGTTCGCGCTCGGCTGCGCGGGCTCGGTTGTTCTGGTTCGGGGCGGGGGTGTCTTCGTCGCGGAGGGCAGGACGATCCTGTCGGGCTCTGGAGCAGGCGAGGCGGCTGCCGTCGCGTGCTCGGGCAGCTCACGGGCCACCTGCTTCTCGAGCACCTGCACGGCCTCGTCGCTCAGCAGGATCAGCCCTTCCAGTTCGTCGCGCACGCGGCGGTAGGCGACGTTGCGTTCGGCCTGCGTGGCGGATTCGTCGACCGCGACCTTGAGCAGCTGCTGCGCACGGTCCAGACGCTTGCGCTCGGGGTCGGTGAAGGTCGAGTCGCGCAGCCTGCGGGCATCCTTCTCGGCGATCTCGAATGCCACGGCATACGCGCCCACCGCGTCGAGGTACTCCGAGACCTGCCGCTCGGTCACGGTCGAGTCGGCAGACGGCGGGCGCAACGCATCCGCCGTCTTCTTGGCCCGCAGGAAGGCGGCGACCAGCGGCTGGCGCCCGTCGCTCATGGCAGGGAAGGCGATGAGTTTCGCGACGTCGAGCTCGTAGTCGAGCCAGCGGGCGGTGATCTCGTCGTGCTCGGAGAAGAGACGCTCGAGCAGGGTGTTCGGTGTGACCGATGCCGTGGTGTCGACGACGGCCGGGCCGATGCGCTTCGCACGGCCGTTGCGCGCCTCGAGTTGGGCGGTCTTGATCTCGGCCTTGAGGCGCAGAGTCTCGATGCGCCGCTCGTGGCGGCGCTTCGCGCTGCGCTCCCACGCCTTCGCGGCACCTCCGGCCATGCCGAGGATCGGGAAGGCGAGCCACCAGTAGTTGCCCGCAAAGATCCAGAAGCCCCGGATGAACTCGTCCATGATGTCCTCAGCCTACTTCTCGGGCTTCGCGGCGTCGCCCGCGGTTCCGCCTTCTCGCCCATCTGTTTTCCGTAATTACGAAATTTTGATAGGTTCGAGTCATGGAACCCGACGATCAGAGCACGATCGAGCGCCGACTGGCCGACCTCGAGCACGAGGTCGCACGGCTGTCCGCACTCGCTGCTCACTTCTCCGCACCCGCTGACGGTGCGGAATCGGGTGCGGAATCGGGTGCGGAGCCGCAGGCGGCGGATGCTGCGCCCGAGCCGACCGGCGCCGACGATCCGCTCTGGTTCGTGAACGAGCTCGGACGCCGTGCGCCCGGCGCGGTGATGATGGCCGGTGCGGTCGAGACGCAGGCGGGGCCGGTGCGCTGGCAGTACGGCCTGCACGCCGAAGGGCTGCTCGCGCAGGACTGGAGCGATCTCGCCCGTCCGCTCGAAGCCCTGGGGCACCCGGCACGCATCGAGCTCGTGCGCCAGGTGATGCGCGGAGCGCACACGACGGCCGAGCTGCTGCAGCTCGAGCACCTCGCCTCGTCGGGCCAGCTCTACCACCACCTGCGGCAGCTCGTCACTGCGGGGTGGCTCGTCTCTCCGCGCCGCGGGTACTACGAGGTGCCGGCCGCCCGCGTGGTGCCCCTTCTCGTCCTGACCATGATCGCTTCGAGCTGAGGAGCCCACCGTGACCACCCCCTCGATCCCGTCCCCAGACCTGCAGGACCGCCAGAGCGCAGCGGATGCCCCGCGCCGCCGCCCCGCGCGAGCGATCCTCGCCGTGATCGGCGTCGCTGCGGTCGTCGGCGTCGCACTCGGTGCGGCGATCGGTCCGCAGCAGCAGACGGTCAGCGCGTCGACCGCAGGCGATGAGGCGCTCGCCGACCGCATCCGCTCGCTTCCCGGCAGTCTCGACAGCTTCCGGGCGCTCTCGGTCGCTGAGATCGGCCCGGACGGAGCGGTCTTCGCCGGGCTCGGCGACGCCGACCCGTCACACACTGGAGCCCCGACCGCCGACACGGTGTTCGAGCTCGGATCCATCACCAAGACCTTCACCGGCGCACTCTTCGCCGACGCGATCGAGCGCGGAGAGGTCAGCGCCGACGATCAGCTCGCCGAACATCTTCCCGACCTCGAGGGCACGGCCGCAGGCGAGGTGACCCTCGCGTCGCTGTCGCAGCACTCGTCGGGGCTGCCCGGACTCGGCGCCACGGCGGAGGCGGAGGCACTGAGCGGCGTCCTCCTCAACGAGAACCCCTACGCGACCACGACGACCGAGCAGCTGATCGCCGACGCCGCAGTCGCCCCGGTCGACCCCGATCAGGGGTCGGTCTATTCGAACTTCGCCGTCTCTCTGCTCGGAACGGCGCTGGTCGAGGCAGCGGATGCCGACGACTACGCGGCCCTGCTGAGGGAGCGCATCACGGAACCGCTCGGCATGGACGACACGGTCGTCACGGCGACGGCCGACGAGGTGCCGGCTGATGCCGTGCCCGGATTCCTGATCAACGGCGTCCCCGCTCCTCGGTGGTGGGGAGAGGGCTACCTGCCCGCCGGCGCGTCGACGTTCACCACCGCGGCAGACCTCGCGCTGTGGGCGCAGGCCAACCTCGACGGCACCGCCCCAGGCTCAGCAGCCCTCGACCCGACCGCGCCCATGGGAGAGGGGGCTGAGATCGGATGGGGATGGATCACGTCGGCATCGTTCGACGGCGACGGCCTGCAGACCTGGCACAACGGCGGAACCGGGGGATTCCGCACCATGCTCACCCTCAATCGGGAGGCCGGCACCGCCTTCCTCGCGCTGTCGAACACCGTGGCCCCGGCCGACTACATCGCCATGTCGTATGTGTCGGGCGCGCCGATTCCCGCGGTCGACAGCGCATCCGTCGGCCTCGCGTGGGGCATCTTCGGGCTCGCACTGCTGTTGAGCCTGGTCGCCCTGATCCGCGCGTTCCGCGTGAAGGCGCTGCTGCCGTCGATCGGCGACCTGATCTGGGCGGCCTTCGGCCTCCTGCTGCTCTGGCACAGCGGACCGTGGTTCTCCGTCGGCGGCTGGGTATGGGGCATCGCGTTCGCGCCGGCGCTCGCCGCGATCGGCATCCTCGTCCTCCGTGGGTCGCGGGCTCGCCTGCCCTTCCTCCCTCGCCGGCGGGCGTGGTACTGGTGGGCGGTCGCCGTGCTCGGAGCGGTGCTCACCGTGGGCGTCACGTTCCTCTGGTGACCCGGTGACCCGGTGACCTGGTGACCTGGTGTCGGGCGTCGCGGCGCGCTCAGTCGTCGAGCGACGACGGCTGAGCCGCCCGCGATGACACGTCGTCAGGTCGGCAAGAGCTCCGGCTCAGAGGCCGAGCTTCTCGGCACAGGCGACGCAGTGCGTCGCGAACGGGCGGACCTCGAGGCGAGCCTGCGGAATCGGGCGGCCGCAGTTCGCGCAGATTCCGTAGGTGCCGGCATCCCACCGAGCGATCGCATCGTCGACCTGCGCGAGTTCGGATGCCGCCGCCTCGGCGAGCCCCGTCAGCCGTGACCACTCCGACGAGAGCGTGACGCCCTCGGGGTCGTGCTCGTCGTCGTCGTTCGACCCCTCCCGGTCGTGCATCAGCTCGGCGAGGGTGGCCCCGGTCGCTGCGACCCGCTCTGCCGCCTGGGCGCGCAGCTCTTCGAGGCGAGCACGGACGTCAGGGGTCATCCGCACACTCTAGGCCCGGTCAGCGACATCCGTGCCCGCGACCACCGACACCAGCCGTTCACTCAGCGTTCCGTTTCGAGTACGGCGGTCTCGTAATTCCCTGTCACCTTCGCGAGTTGGAATACTCCTGTTCTCGGAATTCGGGAACGCCTCCTCCCGAAAGGTCATCATGCGCCGCCTCACCCTGCCCGCCGTCGGCCTCCTCGGCCTCGCCGCCCTCGCCCTGACCGGCTGCCAGAGCCCGACTGCCGAAGCGGCTCCCGCCGACCCGAACGCTCCCATCACGATCGCGACGCTTCCCGTCGGCGACGACCCCACCGCTGAGAACCCGATCGAGGTCTTCGCCGAACTCCTCGAAGAGTCCACCGGCCGCGATGTCGAGATCACCGATGTGCCCGACTACCTGAGCGTGGTCGAGGCGATCCGCGCCGACCACGTCGACATCGGCATCATGAGCGGTTTCCCCTCGGCGCTCGCCGTCAACACGGGCGAGGTCGACGCACTCGTCGCCTTCCAGGGAGACGGCAAGCCCGTCTCGACCTGCGTCGTGCTGAACGATTCGCCGATCGAGACTGTCGAGGACCTCGAGGGCAAGACCGTCGCCTTCGCCGACCAGGCGTCGAGCTCGGGCTACTTCATGCCGGTGTACATGCTGCACGAAGCAGGGCTCGAGCAGGGAACCGACTACGAGGCGATCTTCGCGGGCGGCCACGAGGGCAGTTTCGCGGCGCTGCAGCAGGGGCAGGTCGATGCCGCGTGCACCGCTGTCATGCTCACCGAGCTGGGCGCACCGATGTTCCCCTTCGCCGACGGCGAGTGGCGCGCGGTGGGCGAGAGCCCGGCCATGGATATCCAGGGCGCGGTGCTCGGCCGTCAGTCGCTCGACGACGAGACGCGCAAGCTCATCCAGGACGGCATCGCCGAGGTCTTCTCGCCCGAGAACGCCGAAGCTCTCGGAGCCTACGGTGCCTTCGCTGCGGCAGAGCAGACGGTCGACCCCGACGGCTCATCGTTCGAGTCGTTCGCCGAGATCGCGGCGGTCGCCGGTGTCGAGCTCAAGGACCTCAAGTGACGAGTGCGAGCGTTTCGTCTCGCTCCGCTCGCTCAACGAGCAAAGAAGTCCTGGTCGTTGAGCGAGGAGCGGAGCGACGAGACGAAACGTCCGCCCCCGGTCGCACGCCCACGGCCGAAGTCCGCCAGGCGCTCCCGCTCGTGTCGGTGCGCGACCTCAGCGTCGCGTATGACGCCACGACGGTGCTCGACGGCGTGGACCTCGACCTGTTCCCCGGTGAGATGGTCGCGCTTCTCGGCGCCTCGGGTTCGGGCAAATCGACCCTCATGCGCAGCCTCACCGGGTTCGCCCCGATCTCTGCGGGGTCGGTCAGGGTCGCCGGCCATGACGTCACCAACCTCGCGCGCGGCGAGCTGCGCACGCTGCGTTCGGATGTCGGCCAGGTGTTCCAGCAGTTCAACCTGATCCCGCGGCTCAGCGTCATGACGAACGTGCTCACCGGAGCGTTGCACGGCGCCGGCGCGATCAATCTGGTGGGCGGCTTCTCGACCGCGCATCGCCGCCGCGCGCTCGAACTGCTCGACCGCGTCGGCATCGCTCACAAGGCCACTGCCCCTGCGCGGTCACTCTCGGGCGGCCAGCAGCAGCGCGTGGCGATCGCCAGGGCGCTCATGCAGCAGCCCAAGGTGATCCTCGCTGACGAGCCGGTCGCATCGCTCGACCCCAAGCTCGCCGATTCGGTGCTCGAACTGCTGCGCGAGATCGCCACCGAAGACGGCATCCCGGTGCTCGTCAGCCTGCATGTGCTGCCGCTCGCCCTCGCGCACAGCGACCGCATCATCGGCCTGCGGCACGGACGGATGCTGGTCGCGGGCGCCACATCGCAGCTGGATGCCGCGGCACTCGCGCCGCTCTACGACGACGAGGAGCACGACGATGACGCTCACCACTGATCCCCGTTCGACGGATGGCCCGGCGGGCCGCTCGACGGATGGCCCGGCGGCTGGCCCAGGCGGCAAGGCCGACCGGCCGTCCACGCGCCCGACCCTGGATGCCGGGGAGCGCTCGCGCCTGGAGCGCGCGTTCCGCATCCCGCGGGCTCGCTTCCTGATCGGCCTGCCGATCGCCGCGCTGCTGCTGATCTGGTCGTTCAACGGCGCCGAGTTCAACTTCATCAAGCTGGGTGACGGCGCCGTCAACATGGGCGAGTTCCTCTCCCGGCTGTTCCCGCCGGACTTCTCGAAGATCGGCACCATCCTCGCGCTGCTGCTCGAGACGTTCCAGATGGCTGTCGTCGGCACGGTGCTCGGCGCCGTGCTGTCGCTGCTCGCCGCATTCGGCGCATCGTCGAACATCGCGCCGAAGTGGGTCTACTACCCGACGAGATGGGTGATGAACATCATCCGCTCGGTGCCCGATCTCGTGTTCGCGCTCATGTTCGTCTCGGCCGTCGGACTCGGCCCGTTCGCCGGCATCCTGGCCATGGCCCTCGGATCGATCGGATCGATAGGCAAGATCTTCGCCGAGGCCATGGAGCAGGTCGACCGCGGACCGGTCGTCGCGATGGAGGCCGTCGGCGCCTCGAAGCGGCAGGTCATCCAATACGGCATCCTGCCGCAATCCGCACCCCTGCTGACCTCGTACACGCTGCTGCTGTTCGAGGGCAACGTGCGAGGCGCGACCATCCTGGGTCTCGTCGGCGCCGGTGGCATCGGCCTCGAGCTGACCACCGCGATGCGCATGTACGACTACGGACACCTCAGCGCCATCATCATCTGCATCATCGTGCTCGTCACGGCGATCGACCAGGGCAGTGCCCTCATCCGAAGGAGAATCACATGACCATCGCCGACATCGACCTGGTGCTCAGCGCCCCCGTCAACCTGCGCGATCTCGGCGGCATTCCGATCGACGGCGGCGTGCTGCGCGAGGGTCTCGCGATTCGCACCGACGACCTGGCCTATGTCACGACCGACGTCGCCGCACAGCTCGTCGCCGCGGGGCTCACCGCGATCATCGACCTGCGCTCGCCGCTGGAGGTCTCGGTCACCGGTCGCGGCCCTCTCGCCGAGTACCCCGTGGCCTACCACCACCTGCCGTTGATCGCGGATGTCGGAGAGTCGATGAACCGGGATGCCCCCGAGCTCACCCATGACGCGATGGGGCGGATGTACCTGCGCATGGTCGAGGTCGCCGCACCGCAGCTGGTCACGGCGTTGAACGTCATCGCGCACACTCCGGGAACCGCGGCGTTCCACTGCGCGGCCGGGCGCGATCGCACCGGTGTGGTCGCGGCGATGCTGCTGCTCGCTCTCGGTGCGGCGGATGACGACATCGTCGCCGACTATGCCCTCACCGGCGGCAACATGGTCGCGATCATGCAGCGCACTGCTCCCGTGATGGGCGCGATGTGGAAGGCGCTCGGGTTCGACGCGGGTGCCGCCGGGGCCAGCGCGGCGCTGCTCGAAGGCTCGATGGAGGTGTCGATGCGCACCCTGCTCGACACGCTCCGCGAGCAGCACGGCGATGCTCTCGCACCGCTGCGAGCGGCAGGGCTGTCGGACGCGACGATCACGCGTCTTCGCGAGCGGGCGCTGGTGTGATCACGGCTGTGGCACGGGATGCTGTCGGGGCTGCGGTTCGCCGCCGCCCCGGCCGTCCGCGTGATGAGGACATCGATGGGCAGATCGTCGCCGCGACGCTCGAGATCATCGACGCGGGGGAGGAGGTGACTGTCAGCCGCGTGGTGGCGCGGAGCGGGGTGAGTCGGGCGGCGCTGTACCGCCGATGGCCGTCGCTCACGACGTTGATCGCGGCCGCGCTCGACGTCGGGCGCATGGTGCCGCCGGAGTATCCGGACGATGTCGATCTTCGCGATGCGCTGTTCGACGGGCTCGGGCTCGGCGAGAGCGGAGTGGCTCTGTCGGTTGCGGCATCCGGGTATGCGGAGGAGCGGTTCCGTCAGCGCATCCGGCTCGTGATGTCGGACCGTGCACTGCAGAAGGCGTACTGGCAGTCGCATGTGTCGCGAAGGCGGGTGCCGCTGCTGAACGCGCTGCGCGCAGGGATCGCGCGCGGTGAGCTGCGCCCGGATCTCGACGTCGACGCGTGCTTCGATGCGATCGCAGGCACCGCGTACTACCAGATCGTCGTGCGCGGCGACCGGATGGACGACCCTGCGGTCGCCGCCCGTCTGAGGGCTGCCGTCGAGGTGATCTGGCGCGGGATGGTGGTCTGACCCGGTGTGCGGGTCGCCGAGTTCATCCGGGTGGAGATCGCACGCCGGGTGAGCGAGAGTGACTACTCCAGCCACTCCGTGATGAACCGATCGCTCGAATGGATGTGCGTGGCCTCGTAGGTGCCGCCGTCGAGCACCTCGAAACGGTGGCTGACGAGCGCCGGGACGACCAGCACCTGTCCTCCGGATCCGACGACCTGCTCGTCGCCCACGGTGAAGAGCGCGCGGCCTCGGTGGATCACGAAGGTCTCGACGTACGGATGCCGGTGCAGTCGCGGCCCGCTGCCGAGGGTCGAGGTGAACTCGCGGATGATGCTAACGGGTGAGCCGATCAGGTGGCCCTCGATGTTCGCGTCGAGGGCCACGTCGACGGGTGCGATGGCCATGGTGCCTCCTTGTTGGCCGAGGCTACCCACGCTCGAGCGTCCGCGGAAGAGGCGGCGTGCTGTTGCCGCCTCATCCGGGTTCCGGGGTGCGTGACGTCAGCGCGCTTCTGCGTCGTCTGCGGCCGCGACGACCTGAACCGTGTCGGTCCGCACACCGGGGTGGTCGCGCTCGAGCGCTGCACCTTCCATGTCGACGTTGGGGAGGATGCGGTCGAGCCACCGCGGCAGCCACCAGGCCGAACGGCCGAGCAGGTGCATGAGGGCTGGCATGAGCAGCATCCGCACGACGAAGGCGTCGAGCAGCACACCGAAGGCGAGGCCGAAGCCGATCGAGCGGATGATCGTCGACTCCGAGAAGATGAACCCGCCGAAGACCGAGACCATGATGAGGGCCGCGGCGACGACGACCGAGCGCCCGGCTCGGAAGCCCTGGGCCACCGCATCCCGGGCTGAGGCGCCGTGCACATACGCCTCGCGCATGCCCGAGGCGAGGAACAGCTGGTAGTCCATCGCGAGCCCGAACAGGATGCCGACGAGGATCACCGGCAGGAAGCTCAGGATCGGACCGGTGCTGTGCAGACCGATGATCTCGGCGCCCCAGCCCCACTGGAACACGGCGACGATCAGGCCGTAGGTCGCGAAGAGCGAGAGCACGAAGCCTCCGGTCGCGATGATGGGCACGAGCAGCGAGCGGAACACGACGATCATGATGAGCAGCGAGAGCCCGACGACGACCACGAGGTAGAGCGGCAGCACGCCGGCCAGCGCCTCGGAGATGTCGATGTTGGTGGCCGCCTGGCCGGCGACTCCGAGAGTGATGCCGCCGTCGAGCTGCGGCAGTGCGCGGATGTCCTGCACGAGCTTCTCTGTGGAGGCGCTGTTCGGGCCCTCTGCGGGGAGCACCTGGAACGCGAGCAGCGTGTTGTCGTCGGACGTCGCGATCGGGGCGACGCCGACGACGTCGTCCTGGTCGGAGAGAGTCTGGGCGATCTCGACCTGCGTGGCGAGCAGGTCGTCGTCGCTGACCGCGTCGTCGAGAGTGGCGGTGACGAGCAGCGGACCGTTCGCCCCCTCGCCGAACTGCTCGTCGACGATGTGGAACGCGCGGTAGCTGGTCGAGTCGGAGGGCTCGCTCGCGCCGTCGGGCAGGCCGAGGCGCATCGACATCGACGGGATCGCGACGATCAGCAGCGCGATGACGCTGACGAGCACGGTGACGATCGCACGCAGCGTCGACATCTGCTTCACGGGCTTGCCCGCGGCATGCGGCTGCCCGATTGTGGCGCGGGCCCTGCCGCTGAGCAGGCGAGTGCCGACGAGTCCGAGGATCGCGGGGGCGAGCGTGATCGCGACGAGCACGGCGACCGCGACGCAGACTGCGCCGACCGTGCCCATGAGGCCGAGGAACGGCACGCCCGTCACGTTGAGGGCGAGCAGAGCGACGATGACCGTGGTGCCGGCGAACACGACGGCGGTGCCCGAGGTGCCGGTGGCGAGGCCGATGGACTCCCTCACCGGCACGCCGTTCAGCAGCTGCTTGCGGTGCCGGTTCACGATGAAGAGCGAGTAGTCGATGCCGACCGCGAGGCCCAGCATCACACCCAGCACCGGGGTGACGGATGCCATGTCGACGACGCCCGAGAAGGCGAGGGATGCGGTCACGCCGACGCCCACGCCGACGACTGCCGTGACGATCGGCAGGGCCGCGCCGATGAGCGTGCCGAGCATCACGATCAGCACGACCGCAGCGAATGCGAGGCCGATCGCCTCTCCGACGCCGAAGATCTCGGGGACCCCCTGTGCGATGTCGGTGCCGAAGTTCACCTCGACGCCATCGATGGGGGAGGAGTCGAAGTGCTCGATCGTGCCCTGCTTGACCTCTTCGGAGAGTTCGAGGCGGGGGTCTTCGAACGAGACGTTGACGATCGCGGTCGAGCCGTCTTCGGATACGACGCCGATGCCGTTCGTGAGATCGAGGAGCGTGGATCCGAGGTCGACCTTCTCGGCGTTGGCGTCGAGCTCGTCGCGCGACTCGTCGATCGTCTTCTGCTGGGCGTCGAGCTCGGCGAGCTGGCCGTTGAGGGCGGCGATCTGAGCGTCCAACGCCGCGAGCTGCTCGGCGGGAGCACCGCCCGCCTCGGCTTGTGATCGAGCGGTGGTGAGCTGCTCGAGACCCGCATCGAGCTGGGTGCGTCCGTCATCGAGCTGCGTCTGACCGGCATCCAGCTGGGCGCGGCCGCCGTCGATCTGGTCCTTGCCGTCAGCGAGGTCCTGCGCCTGCACGGCCTGCTGCTGCTGAGCGTCGAACGGATCGATCACGGATGCGACGCCGTCGAGATCCTCGGCGCTCGACGCGAGATCCGAGATCTCCTGCTTCTGCTGTTCGGTGAAGGCCGATCCGTCGGTCGTCCGGTAGACCACGGTTCCCGTGCCGCCGGCGGTGTCGGGCAGCTTCTCGGCGAGCTGGTCGGTCACGGCACCCGAGGCAGTGCCGGGGATGTCGAAGCTGTTGCTCAGTGTGCCCCCGAGGGTGAGGAACGCGCCGACACCCAGGCCGAGGATGACGACCCACGAGACGATCACCGTCCACGCCTTGCGTGCAGCGAACGAACCCAGGCGGTACAGCAGTGCAGCCACAACGATCTCCTTCAGACGGATAGATCATACGGGGCGTCTCGTCTAGTGTTCTGTGGTTATCCTGAACGTGTGGTGAACGAGCATCGAAGCGGACCCGTGCGCAGTACTGCTGCCCGTGAAGCGATCCTCGACGCGACCTCTCGTCTGTTCCACAACCAGGGGTACGACCGGCTCACGATCGAAGGCATCGCGAAAGAGGCCGGCGTCGGCAAACAGACCATCTATCGCTGGTGGCCGTCACGCGGAGCCCTCATCGGCGAATGCCTCGCGGAAGGTCGGCTCATCCCCGTCGACTTCGTCGTTCCCGACACCGGAGACCTCGCCGCCGATGTCGAGACCTGGCTGCGCAGCGTGCTGTCGATCCTCGAGGCGCCCGAGGGAGGCGCTCTTCTGCGCTCGCTCGTCGCCGCGGCGACGGAGGACGCCGGAGTCGGAGCGCACCTCGGCGACAGCCTCGGGGTCGAGAAGTACCTCACCGAACGCCTCCGAGGTGGCATCCGCGACGGGCAGCTCGCTGAGGAGGCGCCTGTCGAGCAGCTCGGACGAGCGATCCTCGGCGCGATCATCGTCGAATCGCTGGGGCGCGAGCACCACGACCCGGATTCGATCGTGCGGCTGACCCGCTTCTTCTTCTCGCGGTAGTCGTCCGGCTCACCGAGCCACCGCTGTCTGGCCACCTGTCTGCGCATCCAGACCCGATCGATGCCCGTACGCGAACGACGTCGCATCCGCTCCTCGCCTCGGCCGGGCGGCCTTCGTCGCCATCTCGTCGACTGCTTCGTCGACCCGGCTCCGACGGGAGACGAGCACGAGGCGCGAAGGAGCCCCCGACCCGCCCCGGCACCCGAAGGAGGAGGACCCGAACTCAGCCGAGCAGCAGCGTGATGACGGTCGCGCCGCCGCCGCCGAGGATGAGGGCGATGATGACGCTCCAGGCGACGATGCGCAGGCGGCGATTGCGCTTCTCGCCCAGGTCGCCGTAGTCCTCGCTCAGGCCGTCGCCGCTCATGCGCTGACCGGCTCGCTGACGGTCGGGCCGAAGGCGGCGGGCAGGGTGGCCTGCGAGCGCTCGCGGATCTCGGCGACGGGAACCGTGAAGACGTCCTGCACCTCGAGCTTCGCGCCCTCGGAGTCGGTCACGCCGATGCGCATCACGGGGTAGTCGCGGCCTTCGCAGAGCCCACGGAACTTCACGTCGTCCTCACGCGGGACCGTCACGATGACGCGACCGGTCGACTCGGAGAACAGTGCGGTCGCAGCATCCACTCCGTCGCGCTCGATGATCTCGTTGAGCCAGACGCGTGCGCCGACGCCGAAGCGCGAGACGCCCTCGGCGAGGGCCTGTGCGAGGCCACCCTCCGACACGTCGTGCGCCGACGAGATCAGCCACTCGTCGCGGGCCGCGCCGAGCAGACCTGCGAGGCGCTTCTCGCCCGCGAGGTCGACCTTCGGGGGCAGTCCGCCGAGGTGCTGGTGCACGGTCTCGGCCCACGCAGAACCCGACAGCTCGGTCGAGGTCGTGCCGAGCAGGTAGATGTTCTGGCCCTCGTCCTGCCATCCCGAGGGGATGCGGCGCGAGACGTCGTCGATGATGCCGAGCACGCCGACGAGCGGGGTCGGGTGGATCGGCACGTCGCCGGTCTGGTTGTAGAACGAGACGTTGCCGCCGGTGACCGGGGTGCCGAGCTCGTAGCATCCGTCGGCGAGACCGTCGACGGTCTGCCCGAACTGCCACATGACCTCGGGGTTCTCGGGAGAGCCGAAGTTCAGGCAGTCGGTGATCGCGGTGGGCACGGCGCCGGTGACGGCGACGTTGCGGTACGCCTCGGCCAGGGCCAGCTGCGCACCCGCATACGGGTCGAGCTGGCAGTAGCGGCCGTTCGCGTCGGTCGAGATCGCGAAGCCGAGACCCGACTCCTCGTCGACGCGGATCATGCCGGCGTCATCGGGGAACGAGAGGGCCGTGTTGCCGAGCACGTAGTAGTCGTACTGGTTGGTGATCCAGCGGGTGTCGGCCAGGTTCGGCGAGGCGACCAGGTCGAGGAACTGCTCGCGCAGCACCTCGGGGTCGTTCGAGCGGGGCAGGTTCTCGGCGGCATCCGCCTGCAGTGCGTCGATCCACGTCGGGTACGCGACCGGGCGGTCGTAGACCGGGCCGTCGACCGCGACGGTCGAGGGGTCGACGTCGACGATGCGCTCGCCCTGCCAGTCGATGATGAGGCGGCCGTCTCCGGTGACCTCGCCCAGCACCGACGTCTCGACGTCCCACTTCTGCACGACCGCGAGGAACGCGTCGAGCTTCTCGGGGGCGACGATCGCCATCATGCGCTCCTGCGACTCCGACATGAGGATCTCCTCAGCCGTGAGCGAGGGGTCGCGCAGCAGGACGTTGTCGAGCGAGACCTTCATGCCGCTGTTGCCGTTGGCCGCGAGCTCGCTGGTCGCGCACGAGATCCCCGCGGCGCCGAGGTCTTGGATCGCCTCGACGAGCTCGTCGCGGTAGAGCTCGAGGCAGCACTCGATGAGCACCTTCTCGGCGAACGGGTCGCCCACCTGCACCGCGGGGCGCTTGGTGGGTCCGGTGCTGTCGAACGAGTCGGATGCCAGGATGCTGGCGCCGCCGATGCCGTCGCCGCCCGTGCGGGCACCGAACAGCACGACCTTGTTGCCGACGCCGGTCGCGTTGGCGAGCTTGAGGTCTTCGTGACGCAGAACGCCGACCGCGAGCGCGTTGACGAGCGGGTTGGCCTGGTAGACGGAGTCGAAGACCGTCTCGCCGCCGATGTTCGGAAGGCCCAGGCAGTTGCCGTAGAAGCTGATGCCGCTGGTCACGCCGTGCACGACGCGGGCGGTGTCGGGGTGGTCGATCGCGCCGAAACGCAGGGCGTCCATGATCGCGACCGGGCGTGCGCCCATCGAGATGATGTCGCGGACGATGCCGCCGACGCCGGTAGCTGCTCCCTGGAACGGTTCGATGAACGAGGGGTGGTTGTGCGACTCGGCCTTGAAGGTGACGGCCCAGCCCTCGCCGACGTCGATGACGCCCGCGTTCTGGCCCATGCCCACCATCAGGCGTTCCTTCATCTCGTCTGAGACCTTCTGGCCGAAACGGCGCAGGTAGTTCTTCGACGACTTGTAGGAGCAGTGCTCCGACCACATCACGGAGTACATGGCCAGCTCACCGGAGGTCGGGCGGCGGCCCAGGATCTCCCTGATGCGGGCGTACTCGTCGTCCTTGAGGCCCAGCGCTGAGTAGGGCTGTTCCTTCTCCGGAGTCGCGGCTGCGTTCTCGACGGAGTCGGGGACGTGCTTGTGGGCAGGTGCAGGGGCGGTGGTCACGCGCACTCCTAGATGAGGGGCCGGCGGGGCATGGCCAGTCTACCGGGGGATGCTGTGGCCGATCGCCCGGGCGGAGGAGCAAGACGAGTGCGTGGTCGAAAACGCATCCTGAACCGGGTGCGTGGTCGAAAAGGCATCCGAATCAACGCTGGAGCATGCACATTTGACCACGCACGGGAAGCGATGCAGGCCGCAGATCAGGATGCGGCGGCGAACCGCCCCGTGAGGGTGCGAGCAGCATCCGCCAGAGCGGGTGGCCCGACGACCGTGAACGGCGCATCGAAGCGGGCGATCGACGCGAGGATGCCGACCCACGACCACGACCCGACCGTGACGCGACACGAAACGTCGTCGATGGGCTCCACCGTGCCATCGCGGCCGATCCACTGCGCGACCTCGTAGGTGGGCAGGTCGAGCACGAGCTCGCCGATGCAGGGCCAGCGGTCCTCGGCATCCGACCCCTTCGCGCGAGCCGCGAGGTAGGTCTGCGCGTCGGCGGCGGGAAGTTCGCGCGGCGTGAAGGCGGGGCCGGTCGGGATGCGCGGGGTCATCCGATCGAGTCGGAAGGTGCGCCAGTCGTCGGCTTCGAGATCCCACGCGAGGAGGTACCAGCGTCCTTCGCGGGCGACGACGGCGTGCGGTTCGGTGCGCCGGGCCGCGCGGTCGTGGTCGCCGTAGTCGAAGCGCAGCACGTGCCGGTCTCGCACTGCGGCGCTGACGGCCTCGAGCACCGCCGGATCCACCCGGGTCTCGTTCTCGACGCCGGTGAAGCGGATGCCGTCGACCCGGTGCCGCAGGCGCGACGGCATCACCTGCCGCACGGTGGCCAGCGCGCGAGCGGCGCCCTCGTCGATGTCGATCCCCGTGGCCGAGACGCTCTGCAGGGCGACGGCGATGGCGACGGCCTGCTCGTCGTCGAAGAGAAGAGGAGGAAGCTCGGAGCCGGCGGCCAACCGGTATCCGCCGTCCGGACCCTTGATCGCGGTGATCCGATAGCCCAGTTCGCGCAGGCGGTCGACGTCTCGGCGCACCGTGCGCGGTGTGACGTCGAGGCGGTCGGCGAGCACCTGCCCCGGCCAGTCGCGCTGCGTCTGCAGCAGCGAGAGCAGGGCGAGCATGCGTGAGGAGCTGCCGGTCATGGCATCCATTCTGCGTCAGGTAGAGGACCGAAACTGTCCTCTTCTGCTGTGAGTGTTGATCTCGACGGCGAATCCGCCGCACGACGATCGAGGAGACATCATGAGCATCGCAACCACCACCCACCTGAACTTCCGCGGCACCGCTCGCCAGGCGCTCGAGTTCTACGGAGCTGTCTTCGGCGGCGAGGTGACACTCGCCACCTACGGCGACTTCGGGATGCCTGCGGGCGTGCCCGGCGCCGACAAGATCGTGTTCGGGCAGGTCGAGAACGCCGACGGCTTCCGGTTGATGGCATACGACATCCCCGGCGCGGATGACTCTGACGCGACCGCAGGCACGACCTCGCGGGAGAACGGGATGACGATCACCGACCGCTCCTTCTTCCAGTCGCTGCGCACCGACTCGCTCGACGAGCTCACCGGATACTGGGACGCTCTCGCAGACGGCGCCTCGATCGTCGAGCCGCTCGCCGCGTCGGCGTGGTCGCCCGGGTTCGGGATGCTCACCGACCGCTTCGGCGTGACCTGGGTGCTCGATGTGCGGGCCGCCTACGCGGGCTGACGCACAGCGAGACTGTCGCGCCGTCGCGGCCGGGCGGCGGCCTCGGCGGTCGAGTTCTTGAGTTGGCACCTCCTGTCGGTGTTCCGAGGGGATACCGACGGGAGGTGTCAACCGAGGCGCGGAACCCACCCCGCCGCCAGCACGAACCTGCCGGGCGCGAAGGGTTCGCCAGTGCTACTTGTCCTTCTCCTTCGGCGTCTTGCCGTTGGACTGGCCCTTGTCAGAGTTCCCCGAGTTCCCGGAGTTCCCGGAGTTCCCCGGGTTGCCCTTGTCGGCCTTGTCTCCTTTGTTGCCGTTGCCCTGATTGCCCGAGTCGGTGACGACCTCGACCGGTGCGGCGGGGGCCTCTTCGGTCACGGTTTCTGCGGGCGTGGTCTCCGCAGGCGTCACGGCGGTACGAGCCGCCACAGCCGACGCGAGTCGGCCGTGATCGGGGTTCGGCGCGGTGAAGGCCGCGAGACCCACGACGAGTGCGCCCGTCGCGACGAGTCCCGCTGCGCCGACGAGCATTCGTCGGCGGGGGTGGGGACGCGTGCGCACTCGCGTCGGCGGGAGTGACGACGCATCGAGCACCGCCGTCGCGCCGGTGGTGCCGGCGATCTGCGTCGTCCGGGTTGTCGGGCTGGCAGCGGCCTCCGGCGCCGCCGGCGGTGCGGCGCTGCCGTCCGGCTGACCGACGACAGCCTCACTCGGCGGAGTCCCGCCGCGAGCTGAATCCGCACCGGCATCCTCCACCGGCGCCGTGCTTGCCACAGGATCCGCTCCGGCCGACGCGACGATGGCTGCCGCCGCCGCAGCGACTGCGGAACCGTTGGCGTCAGACGCGTAGCCCCGCAGCAGACCTCGCGCTGCACGAGCGACCTCGGCCGCGGTCGGTCGCTCTTCGGGCTCGAGCCGCGTCATGCGGGTCAGCAGATCGCGCCACTCCTGGGGAACCGTCTCGGAGATCCTCGGCGGTTGCGCGAGGCGGGCGATCGCCGCCGCGCGCCCGGAGCCGAGCGCGGCGTACCCGGTCTCCCCCGAGAGGGCTTCGAGCACGACCAGGCCCAGCGCGAAGACATCGACCGGAGTGCCGGGAGCGGCGTCGCGCAGCTGCTCCGGAGCCATATAGGTGAGTGTGCCGAGCACGATCCCCGGCGTCGTGAGCCGAGTGTCCTCGATCGACGTGGCGATGCCGAAGTCGGCGAGCTTCGCGGCGAGAGGCCGGCCCGACCGACCCCGTGCCAGCAGCACGTTCGACGGCTTGACGTCGCGGTGCACGATCCCCGCCGCGTGCACCGCGGCCAGTCCCTCGGCGAGGTCGCGAGTGATGCGCGCGACGTCTCGGGGTGGCAGCGGGCCTTCGGCCATGCGCGCGGCGAGGGTCGGTCCGTCGACGAACTCCATGACGAGGTATTGGGGGCGCCCGGGGACGAGCTGCGCGTCGTAGAGCGTCACGAGCGAGGGGTGACTCAGCGACGCGAGAAGCGCCTTCTCGGTGTGCGCCCGCTCGATCGATGCGACCGGGCCCTCGCCGTGGATCATCTTGATCGCGACGATGCGTCCGAGGTGCGTGTCTTCAGCGCGATAGACGGTCGCCATGCCGCCCTGCCCGACGCGGTCGTGCAGCACGTACCGTCCGTCGAGGAGTGCAGCCGTGGGCGAGACCACTTCCAACGTCATCACTTGCTCCCTGCTGATGCATCCGGGTCATGCATCCGATAACCGTAAACCGCACGAGCAGAGCTCGTCACAGGGCTTGACGCCGCGACTATTTGGTGAATGGTCCGCTCTTTCGACCGTGCTCGCGACGCTCATGGCTCGTCTGACGACGGGGCGGGACACTGTCAAGGGGCTCACCCGGTCTCAGGCCCGTCACGTAGAAAGTAGGCAGATCGAAAGGACGTGGCATGGCCGCAGGCGACATCGAGACCTTCCAGCGTGACGGGATCTGGTTCAACCGCATCGAGGGCGAATCCCGCACCCTGGGTTCCAGCTTCGGGACCCAAGACGAAGCCGTCCGGGCCGGCCGCGGGGCAGCGGCGGCGCGTCAGGTGCAGCACACCGTGCGCACCGACGAGGGACCATCCGACACCGGAAATCTGTATGACTGGCATCCGCGCGACCTCATGAACTGATGGGCGGCGATTCGTTGGACCGATCAGACCGACGGATGCTGTTGCAGGCCTGCATCAACGGCGCCCGTTCGGCAACAGAGCATCCGGCACTGAGCGCCGACGCAGCCCTCTCCGCAGCTGATGCGGCGCGGGCCGTGGCCGCGGGAGCGACCGAGATCCATGTGCACCCGAAGGATGCCGCGGGGCGCGACAGCCTGGCTGCCGCTGACGTCGGGCGGTGGCTGCGGGCCTTGAGGTCCGCGTGCCCCGAGGTGCCGATCGGTGTGACGACCGGAGCGTGGATCGAGCCCGATGTCGAGCGGCGGCTGGCCGCGATCTCGGAGTGGACGGACCTCCCCGACTTTGCATCCGTCAACTGGCACGAGGCCGGCGCTGACGACGTGGCCGAGCTGCTGCTCAGCCGAGGAGTCGGAGTCGAAGCAGGCATCTGGGACGCGACGGGGCTCGAGGCCTGGACTCAGTCGCCTGTCCGCAGCCGGTGCACACGCGTGCTCATCGAACTGCCCGACGAGGCCGTCGAGGTCGTTCGTCGCCACGCGGAGGGGCTGATCGCGCACGTCCGGCTCGACGAGCCGAACATCCCGATCCTGCTGCATGGGGAACTGCGATCGGCGTGGCCCGCGTTCACGCTCGCCGTCGAGCTCGAACTCGATTCGCGCATCGGACTCGAAGACACGCTCTCCCTCCCCGACGGGCGAACCGCTCCCGACAACGCGACGCTGGTGCGCACGGCGAGCGGGATCGCCTTCGCCGGCCGACGCGACGCGGCATCCTGACCGTCACTCACCGAAACGAGAATCGCACGACGACAGGACCTTCCTTAGTGTGGAAGCTCACGCTGTGAAGGAGTACTCGTGTCTGAGATCACGACCACCGACCGCGCCGGTCGACCGACGACGAGTGCCCGCGTGAGCACCCGTCGTGCCGGTGGCGCTACTCGATGTCGGTTCGCGGGCTGCTGAGAGCCGCTCGCCATGACCGATCACCGCGCGCGCACCGACCCGCATCCGTTCGACTCCCGCACGAGGTTCGACCTCGATCGACCTGAGAGCCGCAAATGGAGTCTGCACCCTGGACGCATCGGCGCGTGGGTCGCCGAGATGGACTTCGGTGTCGCGCCCGTGATCGCCGATGCCATGCACCGAGCGATCGACGAGGAGAACCTCGGATACCTGTCGCCCCCGCTGGCCGCCCGGCTCGGTGAGGCGACCGCCGAGTGGATGCAGCGGGAGTACGACTGGGCGATCGATTCGGAGCGCGTGCATCCGGTGTCCGACGTGATGGCCGCGCTGCGCGTCGCGGTGGAGGAGTACGCACCCGCGGGATCACCGGTCATCGTGCCCACTCCCGCATATATGCCGTTCCTGACATATCTGCCCGCGATCGGTCATCCGGTGATCGAGATCCCCGGTGTCGAGGTCGACGGTCGCTGGCATCACGACCTCCAGCGCATCGATGAGGCGTTCGCCGCCGGTGCCCGCACGCTCGTGCTCTGCAACCCGCACAACCCGACCGGAACCGTCGTCGAGAGAGCCGAGCTCGAGGCGCTCGCCGAGATCGTGGAGCGCCACGGCGGTCGGGTGTTCGCGGATGAGATCCACGCGCCGCTGCGCTTCGACGGCCGGCCGTTCATCCCCTATGCGTCGGTGTCTGAGGCCACGGCCGCGCACACCGTCACCGGCACGAGCGCGTCGAAGGCATGGAACATCCCCGGGCTCAAGACCGCTCAGCTGATCACGTCCAATGACGCCGACCAGGAGCTCTACCGCCGGTTCGGGTTCTCGGTGCAGCATGGAGCCGCGACGCTCGGCGTGGTCGCGTCGACCGCGGCCTATCGCGAGGGCAAGCCATGGCTCGACGGAGTGCTTGCGTATCTGTCCGAGTCGAGACACCTTCTGGGGTCGCTCGTCGCCGAACATCTTCCCGGCGCGATCTATCGCGAACCGGACGCGACCTACATCGGCTGGATCGACACGACCGCGCTGGGCATCGAGGGCGCGCCGGCCGCCTTCTTCCGCGACCACGCCGGAGTCGTGTTGACCGAGGGGGCGCTGCTCGGACGCGGGTACGAGGACTTCGTACGCGTCGTGTTCGCGACTCCCCGGCCGATCCTGCGCGAGGCGTTCGCCGCGATGGGGGATGCCGTTCGGGCGCGATGAATCGTTCCCGTGGCGGCGAGGTGGCGTTCGGCGCGACATCCGTTCACGAAGCCTGTAGATTAAATATAACTATTGGCTGAAACGATCGGACAGACGTGCTCTACAAGCAGGTGTACGAAGCGTTGCGCGAGTCGATCTTGCGGGGCGAGTACGCGGTCGGCGACCGGATGCCGTCCGAGGCGGAGCTGTCGAGCCGGTTCGATGTCAGCCCCATCACGATCAAACGGGCGCTCGATCTCTTGCGCACCGACGGTCTGATCATGCGCCGCCCGCGAATCGGCACGGTGGTCACCAGCCTCACGCCCACGGCGCCGCAGGCTCCCGCCCGTGCGCAGAACGACGCCGACCGCAGCCCCTCTCTGATCGGGTGCGTGATCACCAGCTTCGACGACAGCTTCGGCAACAAGGTGATCGAGGGCATCCTCGCGGCGACCGGCGCCGACACCCATGTCGTCTTCAAGCGATCCGGAGGCGACCTCGCCGACGAGGACGCCTGCATCCGCGCCCTGGTCGGCGCCGGTGTCGAGGGCCTGATCCTGCTTCCGAGCTCGTCGGAGTACATCCCGCCCGCCGCCCTCGAACTGGTCGCCAAGAAGTTCCCCGTCGTGATCCTCGACCGCCTCTTCGACGGGATCCCGGTCTCGGCCGTCTGCTCCGACAACCTCGCGGGTGGGCGCGCTGCGACCGAGCACCTGCTCGACCTCGGGCACAAGACCATCGGATTCGTGAGCTCGACCAGCCACGTCTCATCGAGCGACGATCGGCGCAACGGGTACATCCACGCTCACGCCTCCAACCATCTGCCCCTCGAGAACAGCGCCGAGCTGCGCACGATCGGCTCGACCGTGCCCGGCAGCGCCGACACCATCGAGCATGACATCGCCCGGTTGGTCGCGTTCATCGAAGAGCATCCCGACATCACCGGTTACGTCGCGGCCGAGTACAACATCGCGCTGATGCTGCGCGAGGCATGCCACAGACTCGGGCTCGAGGTTCCGGCGGACATCTCGATCGTCTGCTTCGACCACCCGGATGCCACGTTCGACACACGGCTGTTCCGCTACACCCACATCCGCCAGCAACAGCGCACTCTCGGCGAGAAGGCTGTCGAGTCGGTGAGGCGCCAGATCAGCGCACCGAGCGAGATCGAGAAGGTCGTTCTGCCCACGGAGCTCATCCTCGGCTCGTCGTCGGCCGCTCCGCGCGGCTGACTCGTCGCGTCTGACCGGCTGCGCGTTCACAATTCAGCACGGATCTCGGATTCCCGGCTCGAAACCGTCGTAGAGGCGCTGATCTCGGCCGATCATGCTGAATACGAGACCGCTGCCCGCCCCCGCAGGCCGAGATCCGGTCGGACGCGGAGACCCCCCGAACGCAGCGATCCGCCCGCAGGCCGAAGCCCGCGGGCGGATCATGGAGCCGGTCTCAGCGTGCTACGCGCGCCGCACCCACCTGAGCCGCACCCACCTGAGCCGCACCCAACGGAGCCGCACCCAAGGGAGCCGCACCCGCCGGAGCCTCAGCCTCGGCTCCCGCAGCACCGACCGCAGCATCGACACCAGCACCGACAACACCGCCGACCTCTCGACCCTCGAGTCGTGCCCGCTGCTCGACCGCGAAGATCGCGCTGACCATGGTCGAGTAGGGGATCCATTCGACCGGCGGCTGCGACCAGTCATTGCCCGGGCGCAGGTGCCCGTCGACCAGGCCGTTCTGCCACAGCGCATCGGTGCCGGCTCGCACGAAACCATCGAGCTCGACCCGCTCCGAGGCGAAGGAGTCCGACTCGGTCAGAACCGCCAGCAGCTCACCGAGGTAGCGATAGTAGACGCCCTTGAAGAGGCCTTCGTCGCCGCCGTCTCCCTCGTCGGGGAAGACCGTCCCGTCGCTCAGCTCGCGCACCGCGGTGATCGCCGTCTGCACGGCCCGCTGCAAGAAGACGTCGTCGTCCGTGGCGCGGAACAGCTCGACCGCGGCGCCGACGTAGAGCCCCTGGTTGTAGGTGAAGCGCCACTGGGTGTCGACGGCGCCGTCACCGGTGCGGTTGATGCCGTCTTCGACGAAGCCGTCGTCGCCGACCAGGTTCGCGGTCAGCCAGTCGAAGGCCCGCCGCGCATACGACAGATAGTCGCGCGACGTGTCGAGGCGACTCAATCGCACCCCGAGGATCACGAGCGGCCCGTTCGCCGGAGTATTCTTGTAGGCGAGCTGCTGTTTGCGCCAGGCGAGGCTCCACCCGAGAGTCTCGTTCCAGCCCTCGGCGATGACGTGATCCCAGATCGCGATCGCCTCGTCGAGGTACTGCCGCTCGGCGGTCGCCCGGTGCACGCGCTCGAGCGCGAGAGCGAACCACAGCATGTCGTCGAAGTAGTCGTTGAAGAGCTGCCCGCCGTTGCGCTCGACGATGTTGTCTCGTGCGGTGATCGCCTGCGCGATCCAGGCGTCGTCGTCGGTGCGCACCCAGGCATCCACTCGGGCGTCGATCACGTGGGCGAGCCACCAGTAGTTGAAGACCTCGGTGTTGCCGCGGTCATGCGGGTGGCTGTTCGCGAGGAACTGGATGCCGGGAACACCGAAGAAGTGGTCGAGGCTCTGCTGCGCGGTGTCGGCACGGGCCGACCAGGTCTGCGCGGAAGTGCTGGTCATGTGTCCTTTTC
>Ga0308167_1001128_pt1 | contig 34450 bp, 43 predicted proteins | sample PhyCR1_2_FD_202138 | JGI IMG/M metagenome (GOLD analysis project Ga0308167, IMG submission 202138) | Phyllosphere microbial communities from UC Gill Tract Community Farm, Albany, California, United States - DLSLRC.R1 | ecosystem: Host-associated > Plants > Phyllosphere > Unclassified | place... | reverse complement strand
CCCAAATTTTAAGCTCACTAATATGTCAGGATTTTATCAACACCATCGGTTAAATTTAATATACACATAAGAAACTACAATAACCCATGCAAAACTAAGAAGTGCTGCATACTGCGGAACAAAGCAGATGAAGATATACACGCCAGCCACAATAACTGCAGAAGGAACTAAATATAAAAATGACTGAATCAGCCATAAAATAGCACGCTTCATTTATGCAGAATCTCATATAGAGCATCAGCAATTTTCCCCTGCCTGGCAGTACAGGTGCTGATACTGCCGCATCGAATAGTGCATAGACGTAAAGTACTGAATTAAAATCCATTCTACGCCCGAATTTTTCAGTTAAAACTTTTCAATGGAAAAATGTTTAATTCTGCCATTGAATCATTTCATCCAGCCTCTTCAGAATGTCGGGGAAATAGCTTTCATCAAGGCCAAAGCTGCCTTTAACCTGAACGCTGTCGGCATGAGGCTCCGGTCGAAGGATAAAATCAATCGTTACGCTATCAATAGTATTTTCATTTGTCAGTATCATATCAAGCTGATGAATATCGCTCTGATATTTAAACGACTTTAACTTTTTCTGAGCAATTATCGCCTGATGAAAAGCTGAAAATTCTTTCTTCAAAATTTTCAACTCTCCAACAGTGAACTCAGTCTTAAACGCCACCTTCAGGCCGCTTACCGAGAATTCTATCCAGGACTGTATCCAATCCCAGTGATGGTTAACAGGATCGGCTTCGTTATCCACTATGCGTTCAAAAGGTGCGATTGCGAAAGTAAATTCTTCACTCCTGATATCAAACATGGAAATGTTCCTGTTAATTAATGAAAATATTGAAAATGAGATATTGTCCAGTCCGATTCTCTGACAATCACCTCAAATTTGTACTTCTGATAGACATACTCTTGAAGCTGCTTATCGAAGCGCAGCTTATAAATTTCCGTTTCGTATCGGAACATTCCCTTACCTTCACGAGGATCTGGCATTCGCTTGCCATAACGAATAGCCCTTTCCTGAATTTGCAAAGGAACATATCGAGCGGGTTCGTACATATGGCTTGCGGCTGTTTGCGTCATTTTAAGTTTGCGCGCATGTAGCCCGAATTTCAGCCGCCCACGCAAAATAGATACCGTACCCTGACTAATTTTTGCTGAGATTGCCGCACGTGAGCCAGCTTCAAATAGTACCCGTCCGGTACGAAGAATACGAAAAACACCTAACGCCAATAATGCAATATCAGTTGGATCAATTAGCGGTGTTTCAAGCGGTGCTTCTTCAAGGTGAAGAAAATGCCCCTGAACATCATAAATCTGCCACAAACCCGGAGCCTGTGCGACCGAGTAACCGATACACATACCGCTGGTTTCATCTGTTACGGGCTTTGCATTTCCTGGCAAATGGCTGGGGCGAATCTCAAAAAAAACGCCCTGAGGCAATCTCGACTCAAATGTATAGTAACGTCCAGGCTCCTGTTTTGCTGCTGTTCCTGATATCATTCTCAATCCCTCGTTCATGATAATGGCTGTATTATAGTGCCACACTAAGATAAAACGATCACTCTCCGAAATTTACCCATCCGTCCGTCAGAGAACTATAAATACGTGAATCCCTCGGCACGAGCTGTGTCCCCTAGCATACCTTCACTCAGTGGACATCGGATGAATGATTAACGTCACTGTGTCTGCATTATCGAAATCAATAACGGCATGTTTGTCATGAAGACCTGATCCAACGTAACGCCCCAGATGCATTAATGAGAGTATTAGTCGAAGCGCGCGAAATGAGAGGTATTAAGATTGGGCCAGACCTGCTGAATTTTCATGAGATGAGACGCGCTGAAATTCGACTATTTGATGTGAGAAGCGAAGAAGTTTTTTGTAAAGGCCATTCGACCATAAAAAACTTTTCTATAAAGAAAAAACAATCGTGATTCAAGCGATCAGGAATATGTGATGGCATAGATTGAATAGTGTGATTTCGGGATATTTCGTAAAAGTCACAGAAAAATCTTTATAAATCATAGAACAAAAAAAGACCGAATACGATTTTATTATATTTAAATCAATCACATACGGTCTAGCTTGGCGACGGTGTGGCGAGAAAAATTTCCTCGTTATACCTTTAATGGATCAGATTTAGACTTTAGCTGTTTGAAAATGAGCCCAATATTGCTTGGGAGAGCCGGTACTTCCTTGCCATTATTATTTTCATAATCATTTATCATTTTTGTCAGATCAGCATCTGAATAATGTTGTGCAAATTCTTTTAAATCCTTTAAAAACTCCTCTACCCTCATATGATTAGATATCCTTTCGTGTTTCAGTATAATAGCAAAAAGATAGCTATCCCTGAATTCAGGTATGGGAAGAGGTTCAACATCCATATACTCTTTATAATTAAGATTAGTTCTAAATCGCTGTGCAAACTGTATTTTACAATAATCCCTCAAAATTGAAGAAAAAGGTTTACTGTCAATACTTTTGACATATAGCTTATAATTTTCAATTAGATTATAAAAATGAACAAAAAAAGGATTCAGATCTTCTTCGGAAATGTATTTTAAATTTAGAGAAATATAGTTCGACATACTCTCACTGCCGATATACTCCTCAACGAAAAACAATCTTTCCTTTTCGTTTAAAGCGAATGAATATGACTCACCCAAGTTATCACGAGTGAAGTCAATGTAATCTTCCATTCTGATAGCTTTGTTGCCCGCAGGCCGTTTTATTATGGAGTACTCTTCTGGAATCTCTTTTAACGCGTGGCTACAAGAAAATGCTCGACGTTTATCTTGACTCTCAAAATCATATTCTATGAAAATCTCACGCCTTGTCGGACTGACACTAAATAGCTCTAAATACTCGCTAATTAATTCCTCATTTTCAATTCTACTATATAGCCTCATAACTTCAACATGGATTCGCCTTTTATTCCACCAATCAACTAATGTAAACGTCACCATGTTAGAAAGAAGAAACTTTACTAGCTCATGAAATTTAAGTTTTTCCTCGTCATAGAAATATGTAATATAAAGTATATCAATGATATTTTGCGCATACAGCGAGGCGTTAATTTTCTCTTTATCTGATAAGACACCATAACCGTAATGGCATATCAAACTACTGAAGAAACTGAATGAGTTTTTATAAATACAAAAATCATGAATGTAATCGTATATACCATTCAGTTCTTGATGAGTCGTATTCTGGCTGTAAATACGGAGCTCTTCAAGTCTTTTATTACGCCACAAAACTATATCATTACCAGGCAACTCTCGATTTAAAAGTACAGCTGGAGTTAATTTACACACATCATCAATTGATCGACACCCTATCAACCTTCCTCCACTATCCTTATGATATTTATCATAAAGCTCTGTAGAGGAGGCAATCACATGTCCAATGTTATCAAAATAACTAAATGGTTTACCATTATTACCCGTATTTGGCTGAGACCAAGATGGATAGATTGAATTAATCACTCCATCTCTGTGAAGTATTACTACTCTTATTGTCTTTAGAGCTTCTTTGACATTCAAGTAACAAATCAACTCCCCATTACAAGATTCTGATAGATTAATGTTATTAAATAACTCATCTATAACATTCATTATATTTGAGGGATCAATTGATTTTGGAAATAAAGTTTTCCAAAGATAGCCTGACTTGTAGTAATTTTCTGGAAACTTAGTCATCTTTGCGGCTTTAGTAGTCATCATAGCCGCTGGAATTTTTAGAAGGAGCACTTCGTTTTGTAATTCTCGCGCATAAAACCAATCATCGTGCACAACAGTATTATAATTATAGAGATGAGCCACATTAGGGTATTCAGCCTTTAATTTTTCCCAACCAATTACCGTGTGCAACCCTCCCGACAATACTTTTTTACCAACTCTACCCTCTGGTGTATCAACAGGCTTAGTTACAATATCCCCATAGATAATGTGTTCAAGGGATGACTGATTTAATACAAGCTCTCTACCTTCACCAATGACATACTTTTTCAAAAACACGGAGTAAGTCCTTTTAGTTTTATAAAAAACTCATTTATTTAAGAGACTATCGCATCGGTCAGGTAAAATCTAAAGATGCAACAACCTTGCCCATTACTTCAACCTCGTTGACATTACAGGAAAAGTTAAAACTTTTATTTTGTAGATTTAGCTTACTCCCCGGAAATAGGGCAACCTCATAAACATCATACTTGTTATCAATGCCAATCAACCAGCGCCCGTTACTAATGCTTGTTGTTCCTACATCAACTATCCATGAGGCTGAAGAGCTATTAACCAGTATAGGAAAGTGAGGTTTTTTAGGTAAAAATGATAAATCGGTAAGCCATTCCCCCGTTTCTTCTAAATTCCCATCCTGAAGCTGCTTTCTTACTATTGAATCTAATTTTTTAGAACCATCAATCTCACTGCATGTTATGCCTTTCCCAGTCGCCAACCATTTCAATGATACACCCGTAGCCAAGGCACATGAAACCACTACATCCCCGGGGAAATAATTTCGCCTGATCCATGTACTTACTGTGCCAGATGAAATGTCGAGCAACTCGCAAAGCTGCTTTTGCAACGTAAATCCATACGCATCAAGTATGCGTCGGAGGACGGGCTTACCGCCATTAGCCATAACTTCTTCGTAAATGGCCCTAGCGCTAACATTTGAAATCTCACGCTCGAAGTTTGCTTTTGCAAGCTTACCTGTTACTAACCAATTAACGTCTGCACCTGTATCAAGAGAGCACTGCACAATGACATTGCCCGGAACCTGACCGCGCGCTAACCAACTAGCAACGTTACTCTTAGCGATTTCAAGCCTATCGCTAAGTTCTTTCTGCATTGTGAAGCCATAGGCTGAGAGGATTCGCTCTAAAACGTCACCCGCAACCGCATTTTCAAGACGCATTACATTCACCAATAAACGCTAATTTATGTTTACAGTTAAACAAATGCGATCTAAAGTGTTCGCACACCATATGCAACACCATAGAACACGTTTAACTAACGGGAGATACTGCGTTATGCATACTGAAAATGCAAACAGCAAGAACGCATTTGACTTAGTGCAATCTCAAGATTTTATTGCCAATGTAGCTGCCATTTTAATGCCCGCCATAAGCGAGGCGGTAAATGATGCCGTGAACAAAGCTGTGACTTTGGCAACGTCTCCAACCATGTCCAAGCAAGACTTCGCATCTGCTAACCGCATCAGCCTGTCTGTGCTGGAAAAATGGATCGCTAACGGCGTTGTGCTGCTTGCCCCTACTCCATCCTTCACCTACACACAGAACCGCACCAACCGTAAGACCGGTGAAGTGGTAGAAACCACCATGACCAAACATGGCAATCCGCTTATCAATGTTGCTGCATGGCGTGAAAAGAACCGCCAGCAGGCAATCAAATGCCGCTACATCAAACCATAACTTGATTTTGCAAGTTAAGAAGGATCTGAGCATGTTTGATTTCAAGGTTTCTAACCATACCCATTATGACGATGCATGTCGCAAATTCGCGTTAGCTCACAACATGGAAGATGTCGCTAAGCAGTCCGGCATGCGTGCGCAAACGTTGCGTAACAAGCTGAATCCAGACCAGCCACATCAGCTTACCGTCTTAGAGGTTTTAGCCCTTACCGATGTCACTGAGGATGCAACGTTGGTTGATGGCCTGCTGGCGCAAATCCAGTGCCTCCCCTGTGTGCCGGTAAACGAAGTCGCTGATGAAAAATTTCCCCTTTATGTCATGAAAGCTACTGCAGAGGTGGGCCAATTAGCAGCAGGCGCAACCTCTACAGAACCCATGACAGCCAACTGTAAACGTGGCCTTCTGCAAAACGTTAATAGCGGTATTCGCTGCTTAACACTGGCCGCAATGGCAGTACAGGCGCGTATTCAGGCTAACCCGGCACTGTCCTCAACTGTCGATGCTATCAGCGGCATCGGTGCATCATTTGGCATAAGTTGAGGGGCAATCATGATCTCATTGGCAGCAAGGCTTAAACGCCAAAGCCCATCCATGTCATACGGACACGGCTCGATCATGGGAGAAAACGGTAAACGCTGGAATCCAGTAACGCCGTCAGCTTCAGAAGTCAAAGCACAGGCATTACCCAAGAGGAGCAAATCATGGCTATCGAAGGCGATTCCATGCTGGTCGAACTGACAGCCGGTCAACGCGTTGCCGCGCTGAATCATGTTGCTCTGCTTCGGGCTCAACTGATGGGCAGTAATTGCGAAAAAGATGTAGCCCGTTTTATTGCTGAAATGCGCGATGTTACTGACAGCAATTATCAGGATAACAAACGAGCGTTAAGCGCCATTTTTTTTCTGGCGCACATAGGTAAAGACAGGCATTCAGCCGATTTTACTGATCTCACTACTGATGAAAGAAACGCGTTGATTCGCGCAATGAACCACCTGAAAGCCGTTGTGAGTTTGTTCCCCAAACGAATGACTATTACGAACTAAATGATCCAAAGCAATTAATTGGCGTAAACCCGCCGGGATTCGCTTTGCCTGAAGAAAGGAAAATTACATGCTGAATAAATTATCTGGTACCACTAAGCCTGGTTCCTATATCGAACTCGATATGATGCTGAATGATGCGCGTCGCGAAGAACGCCGCGGTCGTGCTGATCTCATGATATCCCGCCTTAACATCCTGGCCTCGAAAATTCGCCGGGAAGAATTAACCCATGTCGAAGCTGCCGAGCTACTTAATCAGGAAGCGGAAAAAATCCAAGCACAGATTGAGGAGGCGCACTAATGGCTGACTCAATGGACATCGTACAGCAGCGCACTGACGAAATGCTTGCTCGCAACATTGCGTTAATCACTAATCGACCTGTCGGTGTATCTGCATTTTTCTGTGAAGACTGCAACGCTCCTATCCCTGAAAAACGTCGCCGCGCCATTTATGGAGTTACACGCTGCGTTAACTGCCAGGACATCGAAGAAAGATTCGGCAATTCACGCAAAGGCGGTGCTGCATGAGCAATTCTAAATCTCACGTTCAGCATAAATCGGATGCAGCCCATTACGGCATCCCGGTGTCATTTCGCTATCAACCGTTGCGATCCATGCCGGACTCACAGTGCCGGCAACAAGTGAGCAAAGAAATTTCCCGAAATGATCAGGGACTAAGAACAAGTCTGTCGGCATTGGCAGAAATCGCGGGTCGCCCGCGCAGAAAAACTCAACAGTCTTGCGAGTCGCTTGAAGCGAAATGTGAATATCTGACTGTAGAGATTCCCAATCATCCCACTCATCAAATTCGTGTCTACGGTTGCTCTTTAGCTGTAGGCGCACGCTATTCAATGCGCGCTGAACTGAGCCTTTCCATTCTCCGTGAGGTAGCCACTCTGCTCCAAAATTCCATACGAAAAGACGAACAAGATCGTCTCGACTGGATTTTGAGCCAAGCCAGCGCTCTGGTCGGTAGTTTTGTGTCTGACCCAAAAACGCGTCGCAAGCAGCATACATGTCGTGCGCTGATAAAAGTCTTACAGCACGTAGAGGCGCTCTCACGCCATCCAGAAATTGAATATTCTCGGCGTAATAAGGGCGTTGAGTAGATGATTCCGGTTCCATTGGATGCCTCCCTTTTTAATATTAGCGAAGAAACTAATACCATTTCTGATGTGCCGCAAGCATACGCTTACCCGTGGAATGCTCCACGGGGAGCCATCGCCAGCCCTTACCCTACTTATGAGGAAATGCACAGCCGCAGTCAGATGATTGCGGCTTTAGTGCGTGCGCAGGAACTACTCGAAAAACAGCCGACGCTGATACAGCTCGACGTTAAACGCCGCGTCAGCGATCTGGAAAAGAAACAGGGAACAGCCCGCGCCAATGCGTACTTAACAAAAACATTTGTTGAGCGCACATTGCCACGCGTTGAAACCGTTAACGCTCAATATCGCCTTGGTGAAATGAGCAGCGGCACATTTAACCTGCTGGCAGGCAATGCTACTAAACAGGCTGGCGCAGCCAGCGCGGGCGGCATTCTTTGGGAGCTGATGCGCCGCTTTAACCGCCTGCCGGATATGGCTCGCGCCGACGTCGATTTGCTTGCCGGAGATGTCGCTAATTTCATCCTCGCCGAGCTGGTACAGGCACACGCGCAGGCCAGCGACGAGTCAGATTACAAATATGCGCACCACGTTTACATGACCGCCGCCACGATCACCCGCGAGCTGAGCCAGACACCGCCTTTATGGGATAAAGTCACGTCCCGGCTGTTTGACCCGGAAGAAGTTACCCCGGCGATCATGCGCATGCAGATGGAAAAGTGGTGGAAAGGCCGACTGCGCCGCGTAGCCGCATCATGGCGCGAACATCTTCAGATTGCCCTGGCTAACGTCAGCAAAAAGCACACCCCCTACGCCAGCAGTATGACCGTCTCCGAGTGGCGCGAGCAGAAGCGCCGCACTCGTGAATTTCTGAAAGGAATGGAGCTGGAAGACGAGGAAGGCAACCGCATCAGCCTGATCGAGAAGTACGACGGCAGCGTAGCTAACCCGGCGATCCGTCGCTGCGAGCTGATGACCCGCATTCGCGGCTTCGAAAACATTTGCAACGAAATGGGCTTTATCGGCGAGTTCTACACGCTGACCGCCCCGGCGCGCTATCACGCCACAATAAAAACCGGCCATCGCAACCGTAAATGGAACGGTGCTAGCCCGGCCGACACGCAGCGTTATCTCTGCAGCGTCTGGCAGAAAATCCGCGCCAAGCTGCACCGTGAAGAAATCCGCATCTTCGGGATCCGCGTTGCTGAGCCTCATCATGATGCGACCCCGCACTGGCATATGCTCATGTTCATGCGCCCGGAGCAGGCTGAGCGCGTGCGCGAGATTATGCGCGACTACGCCTGCCAGGAAGACGGCAGCGAGCTGACAACCGACAAGGCCCGTAAGGCCCGTTTTCTCGCCGAGGCTATCGACCCGGAGAAAGGCAGCGCAACGGGTTACGTTGCTAAATACATTTCCAAGAATATCGATGGCTACGCGCTGGACGGCGAGACGGACGACGAAAGCGGCAAAGACCTTAAGGAAACCGCCTCGGCCGTTTCTGCCTGGGCGGCACGCTGGCACATCCGTCAATTCCAGTTTGTAGGCGGCGCGCCGGTCACAGTTTACCGCGAACTGCGCCGCATGGCTGACAGCGAAACCGCACACGGACTTAGCGTCGAGTTTGCGGCAGCGCATGATGCAGCCGACGCAGGCGACTGGGCCGGATACGTTAACGCGCAGGGAGGCCCGTTCGTGCGCCGTGACGAGCTGGCCGTACGCACCTGGTATCAGGCAAGCGAAGACGTGAATGAGTACGGCGAGGAAACCGTGCGCATCAAAGGTGTTTACGCAACCGAAGTTGGCGACGATACGCCAATTTTAACCCGTCTGATGCAATGGAAGATTGTCCCGAAACGTGCCGTTGATTTGGGTTCTGAATTTAAGGACGCGTCCGCGTCCTCTCGGAGTTCTGTCAATAACTGTACGGAGCCAACAGGCTCTGAAACAGCTATCGATTTCACAAAGCCCCCTACTCGCGCCGAGCGAAGAAGGATTATTAAGCGATTAAGAGAAAATCCAGCGCAGCAGCAACCTGAGCCGGACAGATACCCACCTGAAGTAAGTCATTGCACAGAACGGGAGGCGTTGAAAAAGAGTTTCTTCGAGATCTCTGGGTTAACACTGTCCGACGGCGAAGCTGTGCGCATGATGAAAGGCTATACAATCAGGGTTGGGGAGCTTTCTTACTGGAGCGGTACAAGCGGCTATCTGTTCCATAGACGGAACAAGAATCCTGCTCCCTTAAAAAGATTTAATGCTCTTGCGAAAAAAAGCGGCATACCTGTGCCTGATTAATAAAACGGCAGTCGGACTAATCTGAGCCGCACGATTCTTTACGATTCCAAAACGCCATGATACTGTTTATACATACAGTATATTTTGACTAGAAGGAGTTAATCATTTGATGGACATAGATAATCTAAGCGAAACGGTTGCACGCATCCAGTTCATTGCTGACGTATCACTTATCGCACACTGCAAAGAAGATGAATTAAAAATGGCACTGTCGATGATCAGCGACATGGCAGGCACAATCGACACATCTGTTTTCGAAGCTGCCATATACTGCCAGGCAGAATGATTAATTGCCCTTCCCTACCCTTCTCTAGCCACCTTTCAGGTGGCTTTTTGCTTCTGCATCAAAGTGCATATGCTTGCATGAATCCGCATGATCCAGATTGGATCGCTAAGCGTCTGTAAGTCCAGAGCTGGCGCGTTCAGAGGTGGTACATGCACATGCATGAAAAGCGATGCATAAAGCGGGCAGGCGTGGCGGGGATAGCATTGCGCGCAGGGGTGCAAACATGTTTAATGTTGTAGTTTTAATTTGTCGAACTTAGTATAAAAATATCTAAGGTAAAGGAGTGAATCTCAATGGTTAAAGAAGTGTATCCAGTTCCACCTGCGCCCCAACAACCTAACTCACATGGTTTAGGACTTGGACTGTCTCAACTTAGCAATAGGTCAGGTTTAGTTTTGCCCGAATCTCGAGGGCTTTGGTTTAACAATCAAGAAATTTACCTAGACGGATGGAAGTTCATCTCATGCCGATTCGATAATTGTAAAATTCATGTGAGTACCGGTAACTTTGTGATTGAACGGTGTTTTATCGATAATACAAATATTATTTATTACATGGGTACTTCGGTAAATATCATACAGCTTTACAATCGAGGTAGTGAATGGGCCAGAACTGCTACACCGGGTTTTGCTGCTGCTAAAAATGAAGATGGCACTCTGACCATAGGGGCATGATATGGCTCTGTTAAATTCTGAGTTTAAAGCAAGGTTAGATGCTTCAATTAAATTAAGCCCTAAAAAAAACTTAGCTATAGTAATTGTATTTGCTACGTTATGCGGTATTTTTTCTTTTATAGGCTGCCTCTTTTTATGGTTTGAAAAAGAAGGCATGCCTGGCCCATTTATAGTAAGCGGATTGTTTGGAATAGTTAGCTTTGTAGTATTTTTATTGACCTTTAGAGGGGGGCAACTCTCGGATAAGGAACCATTTGAGATAGTCCAAACTCCTGATGGAGTGACTGTTAGAATGGATTCAGCTCTCTTCTTAAGAAGTAAGGATGTTGCAAACGTTGTTAGCTTGATGGCCAATACAAGATACTTACCTAAGCCAGCAGGAGTTTTAGACGAATTTGGAAATATTATTCCTAACTCTCAGTTACAGGCACAAAAGATGGTCAATGAGGCTAACGACAGTGTCAAAAGTGCAATCAGGAAAAATGTAAACAAGGTAATGCAAAATCCTGATATTGCAGTGCGAGGAGAAGTCTTAATTCAACCAGATCCTCTTGAGAATATACATACTCAAGTTGACAAAGATGTAGCTATTGATTAAATACACTTAGAATAAAACCTAAGTGCATTTAATCCAGATTATAATAATGAATAATCTTTAAACTTTATAATTTCTATGTCGAGCCATGTATTTATCTCTTTAAATCTTTCTTGAAGCGGCGTCAGCTCATTACGAACAAAGACCTGCGCCGCCTTCACCGCATCACCAAATCCGCCGGAGTTATCCGGGATAATCCCCATCATCTGCGGCGGCACGCGGTGCGCGCTTAATAGGTCGTCGCGGCTGGCCTTCTTGATGTTAAAGAAATCGTCTTTCGTCGCCACTTCACTAAGCGGCAGAATCTTGATCCCGTCCGGCTTACCGTTCGGCGCGTACATGAACAGGTTACGGAAGTTACCCAAGCCTTTCGTGTCGCGCATCGCCTGACGCATCCGGTCAACGTCGCTGCTGCTCTGCGCCGCATCGGTCATGTAAAGGATGTAACCGGCGTGAGCCCCGTTCTGATAATACTTGCGGCGGAACAGCGTCGCCGCCTCATTCAGCCAGGCGGAGTTAAGCGCGCTGAGGTATTCCGGCAGGCCGTAAAGCTCCTGATTAATATCCGGCTCCAGCAGGTGAAACACGCTGCCGGCCGAAAATTCGTGCGGCTCTTTCCAGTCATTCACAAACCAGTAAACGCCATCCTTCACGCCTCTGCGGGTGAATTTGGCCGGGGTGGTTTCAAGGCGCAGCGGCTTACCCAGGCCGTTGCGGCGCAGCTCGGCAAAGGCGTTGCCGAAGACCAGATAATCCAGCGCAAACTTGCTGAACTCCTGCTGACTCATCATCGGGTGCGGGATAAAGGTCGAGGCCAGAATGTTGCGCTTCACGTAAATCGGCGAGCTGTGATGCACGGCCGAGCGCAGGCTCTTGGCCAGCCCGCTGAAGCTGACCGGCGGCTCAAACCAGCGCCCGTTACCGATGCACTCGGCGTAATCCAGAATGTCGCGCTTATCCATGACCGGCGTCGGATCGCCAAAGGTAAAAGCCTCGGCGTGCTGCTGCGGTGCGGTTGCCTGTACCGGCTGCGTGGTGGCGGTGTGAGCCTTGCGGCCTCTGCGTTTGCTCATCAGTAAAATTCCAGAATAGAGGGATTAGCGCCGCCGCTGGCTGCGGTAAGCGGTTCGTTTAACAGTGCGTGCATGATGGCCCAGGCGACGTCAGCATGGCTGGCCTCTTCGCTGCGGCTTGCCTCATAGGTTGAGCGGTTGCCGCTTGCCGTCATGGTTTTACGGATAGCCATAAACGACTGCGTGATGTCCGTCGCCCCGGCGTCATACTCAAGCCGCCCGCTGCTGATGGTGTCCTTCGCCTTCAGTACCATTGCCGTTTTCACTTCCGGCGAGTATTTGATTTCACGCGCGGCCGGGTAAAACTGGCGTACCAGCTGGAAAACGCCCTGGCCGATGCCGGTGGCATCCACGCCGATATATTCCACGGTGTATTTTTTCGTTAAGTCCTCAATAGATTTTGCCTGCGCGGCAAAGTCCATGCCCCGCCACTGGTGGCGCTCCAGCACGCGGAATTTACCGCCCGCAACGAGCGGCGGCGCGATAACCGCACAGCCTGCGCTGTCGCCGGTATGCGACGGGTCATAGCCAATCCAGACCGGCCGGTATGCAAACGGGCGCGGCAGGTACGGGTTGAAGTCTTCCCACTCTTCCAGGCTGTCGATCATGCAGCTCTGCAACTCGGCGAACGGGAACACGCTCGCGGCGTCGTCGACAAACTCACACATCAGCAGGTTCTGATATTCCGCTGGGCTGTATTCAAGCTGCAGCTGGTCAATGTCGAACAGGTTGCAGCCGCCGGTCAGCGCATCCTCAACCGTGACAATCTGCCGCCACTGGCCGTCACCGCACAGCGCACCTTTCGCCAGGTGTGAATGCGACAGGTCTATCTCAATGCGATCATCCTTGCTGCGTCGGCCCTTGTTAAATAGCTCACCAGACCAGAACGGATAGGCGCTGTGTGAAAGGGCCGACGGCGTGGAAAAGTAGGTCGTGCGCCACTTCTTGTGCAGCGACATGCCGCTGGCAACTTTGCGCAGCTCCTGGAATTTCGGGATCCAGAAATACTCATCCAGATAGAGGTTGCCGGTGTAGCTCTGCGCGGTGCGCACGTTCGTGCCGAGGAATATCAGGCGCGCGCCGTTCGGCAGCACGATGGGATCGCCTTTGAGGTCAACGTCAGCCTGGCGGGCAAAGTCGATGATGTAGTTTTTGAAGACGTGCGCCTGCGCCTTACTAGCTGAAAGAAATATCTGGTTGCGGCCGGTGGTCAGCGCGTCTATCAGTGCCTCGCGGGCAAAGTAGAACGTTGCGCCAATCTGGCGGGACTTCAGGATATTGCGGATGCGGTGAGTCAGCCCGGCGCGGTGCCAGTTGAGCTGATACTCAAAGCAATTATCCATAAACACGCCGGTCAGCTTGTCGAGCTGTTCGTCGCTGAACTCATTTTTAACAACCGCCTGGCGCTCGCCTTTGTTGCGGTTGCGCACGTTGGGGTTTAAGTCGGCCTCGTTGCCGCTGCTGCGGTAGCGCTCAACGCGGGCAAGGCGCTCAATCTGACGGCCGAGCGCGTCTATCTCTTTGTAATCACCATTCCCCTTTACCTCTTTCATGATGAGCTGAATCAGCCGGGCTTCCATGCTGGATTCAACGCGACTGATGGGCGCGACGTTGTCCCACGCGTCGCGCAGCTTCCAGCTCTGCACGGTTGGCGTTTTCTGTCCGAGCGTCTCCGCAATCTGGCGCACGGAATAACCCTGCCAGTAAAGCAGCGCGGCCTGACGGCGCGGATCGCTGATGATGGTTGTCGGTGTCATGTTCATACCGGCAAGGCTACCGGTGCCGAAAATGGCGCGCCTGCTGTCCCTGTTTGCTGATGCATCAGCGGGCTGGCATTCGTTGAGGGATTGTGTGGCGACGGGGAAACTGACCCCGAACCGACCCAACACCTGACCGGAGCCTGATTAATGGCAGCAATCAAAGCAAAGCGTTTTCGTATCGCAGTTGAAGGCGCAACTACCGACGGCCGCGTTATTTCCCGCGACTGGATTTCGCAGATGGCGAAAAACTATGACCCGGCGATGTACGGCGCACGCGTCAATATGGAGCACATCCGGGGCTATGCCGCTGACAGCACTTTCCGTCGCTTTGGTGACGTGACCGCCATCGAGGCTGAAGAAATCGGCGAAGGCCCGCTCAAAGGTAAGCTGGCGCTGTTTGGCTGGATTGATCCGACGCCTGAGCTGGTCGAGCTGACCAAAGCACGCCAGAAAATCTACACCTCCATTGAAGTTAACCCGGAGTTCGCCGACACGGGCGAGGCGTATCTCGTCGGCCTGGCCGTCACCGACGACCCGGCAAGCCTCGGCACGGAGATTCTGAGCTTCAGCGCCACGGCCAGAATTAATCCGCTGGCATCCCGCAAGCAGGATAAAGGCAACCTATTTACCGCCGCCGAAGAAACCGTGATCGAGTTTGAGGAAGTGGCCGAGCCGTCACCGTCCCTTATGGCGCGCATCTCGGCGATGTTCTCTGCCAAAAAGAAAACCGATGGCGAGCAGTTCGCCGACGTCAGCGCGGCAGTAACGGCCGTCGCCGAGCAGGTGCAGCTGAACGCGGAGAGCCAGACGCAGGAGCTGTCGGCGCTGGAGCAATCCGTCGGCGCACGTCTTGAGGCTATCGAGCAGCAGGCCGGGGAAGACCGCGCCGCTTTCGCTGCGCTGCAGGGCCAGCTTTCGCAGACCGACGGCAGCTTTACCCGCCGCCCGGCGGCAACCGGCAGCGATCCGAAGTCCGGCGCGCAGACCGACTGCTAATCAGGCGTTGCCTGAACGTTAAAACCCAACACAGAGATAAACAGGAACGCCAATGCGCAAGAATACCCGCTTTAAGTTTAACCAGTTCATGACCCGCCTCGCCGAGCTGAACGGCGTCGAAACCGACGACATGAACAAAAAGTTTACCGTTGAGCCGTCGGTCACGCAGACCCTGATGAGCCGTGTGCAGGAGTCTTCCGACTTCCTGACCCGCATCAACATCGTGCCGGTGTCCGAAATGAAGGGCGAGAAAATCGGGATCGGCGTGTCCGGTTCGATTGCCAGCGTGACCGACACGGCAGGCGGCGACGAGCGCGAAACCGCTGATTTTGCTGCGCTGGACTCTAACGGCTATGAGTGTGTGCAGGTCAACTATGACTTTCATATCCGCTATAACACGCTCGACCTGTGGGCGCGTTATGAAGATTTTCAGGCCCGCCTGCGTGACGCCATCGTGAAGCGCCAGGCGCTTGACCGCATCATGATCGGCTTCAACGGCGTGACCCGCGCCAAAACCTCGAACCGTGCGAAGTTCCCGATGCTGCAGGACGTGGCCGTGGGCTGGCTGCAGAAGTACCGCGAGCATGCGCCGGAGCGCGTGCTGAGCAAAGTCACCGACGAAACCGGTGCCGTGGTGTCGGCGAAAATCCGCGTCGGCAAAGGCGGCGATTATGCCAACCTCGACGCGCTGGTGATGGATGCCACCAACACCCTGATAGAGCCGTGGTATCAGGAAGACCCGGAGCTGGTTGTGATCTGTGGCCGTCAGCTGCTGGCTGACAAGTACTTCCCGATAGTCAACCAGTCGCAGGCCAACACCGAGCAGCTGGCAGCCGACCTTATCGTCAGCCAGAAGCGAATCGGCAACCTGCCAGCGGTGCGCGTGCCTTACTTCCCGGCCAGCGCCCTGATGATTACCCGCCTCGATAACCTGTCGGTTTACTGGCAGGAAGGCACGCATCGCCGCCTGATTGACGAAGTGCCGAAGCGCGACCGCATCGAAAACTATGAATCCATTAACGAGGACTACGTGATCGAGGATTACGCGGCCGGTTGCCTGGTTGAAAACATCGAAGTCGGTGAGTTCAGCGCGGCTGCAGAAGCCCCGGCAGCAGTAACCCCGGAGGCGTAACGCATGTTAAGCCCTGCTCGACGTCACCGCATGCGCCAGGAGGCTATCGAAGCCTCGCAGAGTGCCGACAACCCGCTGCGCCACGCCAGCGGCTATGAGCAGATGCTCATCAAGCTCAACGACGATAAGCGCCGCCTGAAGAAAGTGCACTCTAACGAGCGCAAGGCGGAGCTTAAGCGCCAGATGCTGCCGGAGTACCTGCCGTGGGTAGCGGGCGTGCTGGAAAAAGGCAAAGGCGCACAGGATGCCGTGCTGATGACCGTCATGATCTGGCGGCTCGATGCGGGCGACGTGCCCGGCGCGCTGGAGATTGCCCGGTACGCGCTGCCGCATGGCCTTGTGCCGCCTGACGGCTTTAAGCGCGCCAGCCTGCCTTACCTGCTGGCCGAGGAAGTCGCCAGCGCGGCAACGCGTGCCTGGACGGCAAAAGCGCCGGTCGATGTTGACCCGCTGCTGGCAACCATTGCGATGACGGAGTCCGAAGACATGCCCGATCAGGTGCGCGCCAAGCTGCACAAGATAACCGGGTATGTGCTTCGCGATGCGGGCAGGGCTTCGGAGGCGATGCCCCACCTTGTAAGGGCGCATCAGCTGCACGACGGCTGCGGCGTCAAAAAAGACATTGAGCGGCTGGGAACGGCGATGAAAAAGCAGGCCATCGCCAGCCGCTGACCGAACGCGACCCCGCGCACGGGCGGCAGGAAGGCAACGTACTTTCAGTGTCTGCGCCCTCCTCCACCGCCCACCTATTTCAAAGGCCGATTATGAATAACACGGTTGTTATCCCCGCCCCGCGACCGGCAGACGCTGCCGAGCCGCCGGTAAAGAATACGTTTTTCTGGCCTGACGTTGACCTGCAGCAGCTGCGCGATTCGCTGCGCTATGAGGGAACGGTCACGGCGCAGCGCCTGCGCCTGGCCGTGAAGACGGCGATTTCAGAAGTTAATGCCGAGCTGTATGACTGGCGCGCCGCGCAGATGGCGGCGGGCTTTAAGGTGCTGGCCGACGTGCCTACAGAAGCGCTCGACGGTGAGAGCGAAAAGGTTACGGCCTACCTTGCCGCCGTCAGCGCGCTGACCGCCGCCACCATCGTTGAGCGCTATCGCGGCTATGACGCCAGCGGCACGAAAAAGGCGGGCGAAATCGAGGCGAGCGCCGACGAGTACTGGCGCGACGCGCGATTCAGTATCAGCCGCATCGCCGGTAAGCCTGGATGCATTGTGGATCTGCTCTGATGAACATTTACGCACAGCAGGGCGATACCGTTGACGAAATCTGCCAGCGCTATTACGGGCGAACCGGGCAGGCCGTCGAGCTGGTTTACGCGGCTAATCCGGGCCTTGCCGAAAGCGGGCCGGTGCTGCCGCACGGCTGCGAGGTGACGCTGCCCGATCTGCCGGAATCTTCAGCAGGTGAAACCGTCAACCTGTGGGACTAAAAATGGAAAAAATCAGCTCTGCGATCAACTACCTGATTGGCCTCATCCTGATGTGGTTCGGCCGTCATACGCCGCAGGATATCGCCTTTATGGTCGGTTCCGGCGTAGCCGTTATCACGCTTGTTATTAACGTGGCGACGTTCTTTATCAACTGGCATTACCGCCGCAAAACCTACGAGCTGCAGCGCCTGAGGGGGGTGAACCTTGAGCAAGAACGTTAAACGCTGCGCCGTGGTGGCCGTTCTGGCGATTGCTGCGCTGCTGCCACAGTTTAAAACCCTGAAAACGTCCGAGGCCGGGCTTGCGCTCATCGCCAACGCCGAGGGGTGCCGCACCTCGCCCTATCAGTGCAGTGCCGGAGTCTGGACGAACGGCATCGGTCACACAGAGGGCGTAACGCCGCAAAGCCAGGTCAGCGAGCGGCAGGTGGCGGTTAATCTGGTTTATGACGTGATGCGCGTGGAGCGCGGGATCGATGCCTGTATCTCGGCTGAGATGCCGCAGCCGGTCTATGACACGGCCGTTTCATTCGCCTTTAACGTCGGCGTGCGCGCGGCCTGCAGCTCCACCTTTGCCCGTTACATCAGGCTGCAGCACTGGCTCGATGCCTGTAACGAGCTGCGGCGCTGGGTGTTCGTTAAGGGCGTGAGAAATCACGGACTGGAAAACCGGCGCGCGAATGAGACAGCCTACTGCCTGCGGGGGGTGTCATGACCCGCCTGATAGCTCTGCTTCTGGCCGTGGCTCTGCTGGCGCTGGGCGTGACCGGCTGGCAGTGGAAAGTCGCAAAAGACGACCTGACCAGCGCACAGCGCATTATCGGCACGCTTTCAGCCGGTATCGAGAGCCGCGACAAAGCGATAGCCCGTCTGGATGCCGATGCGAGGGCCAGCCAGAAGCGCGAGGCCGAGCTGCGGCTGATGCAGGGGCGCGCCAGCACGGCCGCGCTTAACCGTGAAATGACAATACAGAGAGAAACCGATGCTAATCCGATACTGCGTGACTGGTCTGCTACTGCTCTGCCTGACGATGTTATCCGGCTGCACGCCCGCCCGGCCTTTGCCAGCGCCAGAGATTATCTGGACTGGGTGTCCGCGCGTGACAAGCTGCCCGGTGCCGGGAAACAGCCTTAAAACAGCGGGCGATCTGGCGGCCGATAATCGCCAGCTTGAGGCCGCGCTCGCCGCCTGCGGGCTGCAGGTCGAAATCATCAAAGACTGCCAGGAACAACACGATGCTGAAACCTCAACAACTGCGCCAGGCGCTGACCGACAGCGTGCCGGAGCTGCAGCGAAACCCTGATGTGCTGAACGTGTTTATCGACAGCGGGCGCATCGTCTCGACACTTGCCAGCTCGCTGTCGTTTGAATACCAGTACCGGCTTAACATGGTCATAACCGATTATACCGGTAACATCGACCTGCTGATCGTGCCGCTGCTGGCATGGCTGCGCACGAATGAACCCGACATTATGGCAACCGAAGAAAAGCGCCGCACGGGCTTTACCTTCCAGGCGGATGTGATCAGCGACACGGCCAGCGATATCAGCATTGAGCTGCAGCTGAGCGAGCGCGTGGTCGTGGAGCGGGCCGACGACGGGCTGCACGTGACCCACGTCGGCGAGAACCCGCTGCCGGAGAATGACGCCCGGCCAATGCAGCTGTATGTTCACGGCGAACTGGTCAGCGAGTGGCAGACATGAGTGAGCTACAGCTGGTAAACGACCGGCTGGAGGCGCTTATCAGTAGCCTGTCAGCCCCGGCGCGTAAAGACATGGCGCGCAATATCGCGAAGAAGCTGCGCGCGAGTCAGCAGCAAAACATCAAGCGCCAGCAGGCACCAGACGGCACGCCATTTAAAGCCCGTAAAACGCAGCCGGTGCGCAGCAAAAAGGGCCGCATAAAGCGCGAGATGTTCGCAAAGCTGCGCACTGCTAAGTACATGAAGACGCAGGCCAGCCCTAATGAGGCCGCAATCGAGTTTGCGGAGAACGTGCAGCGCATGGCGCGCGTGCATCATTACGGGCTTAGAGATAAACCATCTCGGAGAGGTACAGAGGTATTATATGAATCGCGCCCATTATTAGGACTAGCCTATAATGAATTAGATATATTAGAAGAATGTATTAAAGAATTTATAATTAAAAGATGAACCCGAAGTACATCAATGAACTTCGGGTATTTATCATCTCGCTTTGCTCACGCAGTCCCCTATGCGAACATTCACAACTCTTTTCCTCCTTTTATCGCCGGGAATCGTAGTTGTAACTTCTTGAGGGCCTAATCCTGCAATAGCCCCTATAAGGGTCATGGTATTTGATTTTGATATTTTTTTTATTTCGGTTCGACCCGGCTCTGAATCAAAATCAACAGAGATCACTGTTGTCATTTTTTCTTGGACATGAGTTGCAGAAACTTTTGCTAGAACCTCTTCTAGATACCCTAAAGATTCATTATTTTCAGGATCAATGATCTCATCACCAATTCGAAATATTGTAAATATGTCTCCGGCTTTAACTCCGTCCCTTGAACCTTTGTTTATAACTAACGCATAATCATCTTTTACCAAGGCTACCTTAGCAAAACTTGAAGTTGTCACTTAGCACCTCCTAATTCATCAATAATGCCAAACGGTATTACTGGGCGAATAATTATTTTATTCATTGACTGAGAGTTAAATAATTCAGCGGTAGTAATTACAGTATCCAAAAGAACTGTAATTTTAATCTGAGTCATTTTTTCTTGCATGTGGAACACATAGCCAACAAAAGCAAAAACTTCGACCTCATCATTTACTAGATACCCCCCAACGATGCAATTTGGAGTAAATAAAGGGTTTGGTCTTATTAATAAAATGCTTTGATCGGATTGCATTTTAATAGGGTGCTCATACACCCTTGGCTTTTGGTTTTTTTCTCTCGCTAAGTCTATAGCTAGTTTAATTAGAACCGAAGAAATTGAGAGAAAAATTAAGCATAAAAATAGGAACCATTTTGTTGAGATTAAAGAGTTAACATTTATAAACAAGGTGGCAATTGCCGATAAAAATCCAGCAGCACCTATAAAAATAGCAATGCTACTAAAGGAAAAAACTTTATCCCTTATCAATTACTTTGCTCCCATCATGAATAGTGATTCCGCTACAACTTAGTTTGTATCACGCGTCTATTAACTTCAAGTGTTAATTTATTGATCGACCCTATCCCTACTCTGTTTGGTGATTGACTGCCAAACAATAGAGTTTCGCGATTTAAGGCTGGTTTATAGAAAATTCATTCATGAATGAACAATTATCTGAAATTCTGCGCCTGCTGCGCAACCTGATCCGCATCGGAACCGTGTCGGCCGTCAACCTTGATGACGGGTTATGCCGCGTGGATACAGGTAATAACACAACTGGCTGGCTGCACTGGCTGAGCGCCCGCGCGGGTAAAACCCGTTCCTGGAGTGCGCCGTCAGTAGGTGAGCAGGTGCTTGTTCTGTGCCTCGGCGGAGAACTCGATACTGGCTTTGTGCTGCCAGGTATTTTCTCCGATGACAATCCGGCTCCGTCTGCCTCGGCCGATGCGCTGCACTGGTCATTTCCTGACGGCGCGGTGATCGAGTACGAGCCGGAAACTGGCGCGCTGACTGCAATCGGCATACAGACGGCAACCATCAAAGCGGCGGTAAAAATCCTGTTTGACTCGCCGGAAGTGGAATGCACAACGCTGCTCAAAACAGCACAACTGGAAGTCACTAAGGGCGGCACGATGAAAGGCGACATGACGCATACCGGCGGCAACTTTTCCTCAAACGGCAAGGTGCTGCATTCGCATATCCATCCGGGCGACAGCGGCGGCAAGACGGGGGCACCAGTATGACAACCGCAAAATATACCGGCATGAACCGGGAAACCGGCGAAACGCTGACCGACCTCGATCACATCCGGCAGTCGGTGCGGGACATTCTTCTGACCCCGCTAGGCTCCAGGGTGATGCGTCGCCAGTACGGTTCGCTTTTATCCGCCCTGATTGACCAGCCGCAAAACGAGACGCTACGTCTGCAGATTATGTCGGCCTGCTATCTGGCGATCCTGAAGTGGGAGCCGCGCGTAAAGCTGACCGCCATCAGCTTTGAGTCGGATATCAACGGCGCAATGGTGGTTGAGCTGTCCGGCAACCGTACTGATAACACGAACCCTTTTTCCTTAACCGTTCCTGTGAGCTGAGACTATGGCAACTATCGATCTGAGCCAGCTGCCCGCGCCTGACGTGGTGGAGTCGCTGGACTATGAAACCCTGCTGGCCGAGCGAAAGGCGACGCTGATTTCCCTTTACCCTGCTGACCAGCAGGAGGCCGTCGCCCGCACGCTAACGCTTGAGTCGGAACCCATCGTTAAGCTGCTGCAGGAAAATGCCTATCGCGAGCTAATCCTGCGCCAGCGTATTAACGAGGCGGCGCAGGCCGTCATGGTAGCGTATGCGCTGGATGGGGATCTTGACCAGCTCGGCGCAAACAATGGCGTAACCCGCCTGACGATTAACCCTGCCGATGATACAGCCATGCCGCCGACCGCCGCCGTGATGGAAAGTAACGACGATTTCCGGCTGCGCATCGCCTCCGCCTTTGAGGGGCTGAGCGTGGCCGGGCCGACCGGTGCATATGAGTATCACGCCAGAAGCGCAGACGGCCGCGTAGCCGATGCATCAGCCATCAGCCCGTCGCCTGCAGTGGTCACGGTGACAGTGCTCGCGCGTGAGGGCAACGGCGTGGCGGGCGACGATTTGCTGGCCGTGGTTAACGCTGCGCTCAATGACGAAGACGTGCGCCCGGTTGCCGACCGGGTGAGCGTGCAGCCAGCGAAGATTGTGAATTATGAAATCGTGGCCGAGCTGTACCTCTATCCGGGGCCGGAGGCGGAGCCAGTCCGCGCCGCCTCTGAGGCAAAGCTCGCCGCCTTTGTCAGCGCGCAGAAGCGTCTCGGCCGCGACATTCGTCTGTCTGCGCTTTATGCCGCCATGCACGTTGAGGGCGTGCAGCGCGTCAACCTTATCAAGCCTTCTGCTGACGTGGTGCTCGACAAAACGCAGGCCGCTTACTGCACGGGCTACACGCTGACCGTGGGAGGCTCGGATGAGTGACCGCCTGTTGCCGACCGGCTCGTCAGTGCTTGAGATTGCTGCCGCTGAGGTGCTGGCAACCCCTGGCGCTATGAATGTGCCACTGCGCCAGTTATGGAATCCGTACACATGCCCGGCGGTGCTTCTGCCCTATCTGGCGTGGGCGTGGTCGGTTGACCGCTGGGATTCGGCCTGGCCTGAATCGACAAAGCGCGCCGTTGTTGCCGCCTCGCAGTACGTGCACCGGCACAAGGGCACGATAGGCGCTATCCGCCGCGTCGTTGAGCCGCTGGGCTATCTCATCAAAATAATCGAGTGGTGGAAAATCGGCGAAACGCCTGGCACGTTCCGGCTGGACGTGGGCGTACTCGATACCGGCATTACCGAGGAAATGTATAACGAGCTGGAGCGCCTGATAGCCGATGCGAAGCCATGCAGCCGTCACCTTATCGGCCTGTCTATCAATCTTGACGCGAACGGCGCGCTGCCGGTTGCCGTTGCCAGCTACAGCGGCGACGAGCTGACCGTTTATCCCTATACCCCTGAACTTATCAGCGTCGGCGGGCCGGGTTATTCCGGCGTGGCGGTGCATCTTATTGACCTGACGGAAGTGAGCGCATGACGACAAAATATTTTGCCCTGCTGACCAATCAGGGCGCGGCGAAGCTGGCGAACGCCGCTGCACTCGGCACAAAAGTGAATATCACATCATTGGGAGTTGGGGACGGTGGCGGCACGCTGCCGACGCCTGACGCGGCGCAGACTAAGCTCATCGCGGAGAAGCGCCGGGCGCAGCTTAATTCGCTGACCGTAGACGCGGCAAACAGCAGCCAGATTATCGCTGAGCAGATTATCCCGGAAAGCATGGGCGGGTTCTGGATCCGCGAGATTGGCCTCTATGACGCCGACGGCGTGCTGATTGCCGTTGCTAATTGCCCGGAAACCTATAAGCCGCAACTGGCTGAAGGCAGCGGGCGCACGCAGACCGTGCGCATGATTTTAATCGTGAACAGCACAACGGCCGTCACGCTGAAGATTGATCCGTCAGTCGTGCTGGCGACGCGCAAGTATGTTGATGACGCTGTGATCGAGGTGAAAGCCTACGCTGACAGCGTAATGAAAACTCACACCGATGCTAAAAACCCACACAGCCAGTACCTGCAGATCGCAAATGCCCTGTCAGAAATTAAAGACGCCGGGCTGATTGCTGACGTTCTCAAAAACCTCGGTTTAGGAGAGGGTGCGCCCGTTATCGGTTCACCTTTCGCCTGGCCTCACGCAAAAATGCCTAATGAACTCTTTCCCTCAATGGCTGGCATGGTCTTTCTGAAAAGTAACGGGGCGAGTTTTAGCGGCACTCTATACCCAAAGCTGGCGCTGGCTTATCCGGGGCTGAAGCTGAATGATTTGCGTGGCGAGTTTATTCGTGGCTGGGATGACGGGCGAGGCATTGATACAGGCCGCGCTTTAGGTTCCACGCAGGTTTCAACTGGCTTGCGAACGGCAGCGGTGGATTACCCCGGTATTGATGCAACAACATCAGGCGCAACTGTAGGCACGGCATTTAACCAGCCTGACTCAGTCACAAAGGTACAGCCCGGCGATGCGAAAGCACCTGATAACGGAGCTTTGGGCGCGGTACTCAGCGACAATTCAATCCAGGCTATTCAATTGCAGGCTGGCATTCAGGGCGGTTCCGCATGGATTACAACACGTCCGCGCAACGTCGCATTTAACTACATCGTGAGGGCTGCATAATGGCTAGGGTAATGCTTGATAAGAATGGCCTGGCAAAATCGGCCGGCACATTGACGGTTTATAATTTTGATGCAGTAAGCGGCGAGTTTACCGGATCCAGCGATGAGTATCTGGCGCAGGGTGTTGGCCTGCCCGCTAATGCTTGCACTGCTGTGCCGCCAGTAACTGAAGGAACTCATGCAGCACTTTATATTGATGGTAGCTGGCAGATCGTTGCCGATCATCGCGGGGAAACGGTTTATTCCACCGCTGACGGTATGGCGCAGTTGGTTACCACATTAGGGGACTATCCCGCCGGGACGACGAAGCTCGCCCCGGCAACAGGCTTTGATAAATGGGACGGTAACAAGTGGGTGACGGATACCGAGACCCAGCGCGCTGGATTGATACAGGTGGCAGAGAGAGAAAAAATAGCGCGAATCAGTGAAGCCAACAACACCACGCAGGCATGGCAGACGCAACTCAGACTTAATATGATAACCGATGAGGATAAGGCTTCGCTGACCGAGTGGATGAAGTATGTACAGATTCTACAGGCCATTGAAACGGATAAGATAAATATTATATGGCCGGAAAAACCTCTTTAAAATTTAGGGTATACATCTGATATCCCATTTATATCAAACCGCCTTACTGATGTTTACAGTTAAGGCGGATCTTAAAAATTTAAAGGGGAACTTGATTTTTTTTCTTTAAATAGCCTGATAATTTTCTTAAAAGGGGCGATGGGTTTTTCCCAAATGCTCCAAGTGATTTGTTATTATAATAATGCAGACCATCTTTTAGAAGATATGATTTTATATCGATTCCATTAACTAATATTTTCTCGCCAATGAAGAATTTAACGTCCGTGTAATTGTCCCGATTGATTTCTGAAGACGGGTGCTGCGAGTCTCCAATAGAAAGATGTTCTAACATAGAGTACCGATAGAGTAATAGCTGAAAGCTTCCTTGATCGCAGACATTTTTCAAACCATTAAGGAAGAGTAATGACAGTTCATCAGTTGACAACTGCGCCCTCAATATTCTTGAATAAGATATTTTATCTTCTAGGTCGAGGTTGGAACAATCAATGATCTTTAATACCCTATACAAAGTTCGGAAATAGTGCCCTAAATATTGATTATTATTCTTATTGAAGTTTGTATATCTCGTTTTCGCACTATCGAGCGATGAACTTATGGCTTTGAATTTTCTTTCATCTGGAGCAGTAAGAGGTGATGAATTTTCAAATATTTTTTTGGTTAAAAAGTGATCCTCAATAATTTGTTCAAAGCATTCCTCCCCTTCAAATCCTTTATACTTTAGCTTGCTCCTTGTGGTTACGAATAGTGTAAGCATATTAAAGAAAGTCCCTTCAAAGTTAAGCTTCTTAGACTCATGGGATTGTTTCAGCTGCAAATAAACAGTAAAAAGAACTGCGGTGAAAGTGATGAATGCCAGTATTGGGTTGCTAATCCCACCAAAGTAATCACCAAGCGTTCCATATGCGCCAATTTTGCCTGAGGATAATTTTGCGTGAGCTTTAAGGTAAAATGCTATCAAGGCCAAAAGAATTATTGATAATATAATCAAGAACCATATTGGTTTTAGGTCTTTTCTTGCACTCATACATTTCCTTTTAAAGGTTGGATTTAATTTTGGTGGGTAGATAGATTAAACGTTGTCTGTTCATCTGTCAGCAAAATCAAAATAAATGCTGTGGCCTGCTATAAAAGGCAATCTGAACACACCCTCAAAACGGAGTGCATCAGATGTCTGATTATCATCATGGTGTCCGCGTCGTCGAACTCAACGACGGCACGCGCACCATTACAACCGTATCAACCGCAATCGTCGGCATGGTCTGCACCGCGCAGGACGCTGACGCGGCAACCTTTCCGCTTAATACGCCGGTACTTATCACCAACGTGCAGGCCGCTGTCGGTAAGGCCGGTAAAAAAGGCACGCTGGCCGCTGCGCTGCAGGCCATCGCTGACCAGTCAAAACCGGTGACTGTCGTCGTGCGCGTCGCTGAAGGAGCCGATGAGGCCGAAACCACGTCCAATATCATCGGCGGCACGGATGAAAACGGCCAGTATACCGGCATGAAAGCGCTGCTCGCCGCGCAGACCCAGCTCGACGTTAAGCCGCGTATTCTCGGCGTGCCGGGGCTGGATTCAATGGCGGTGGCAACTGCACTTGCGGGCATCGCGCAGCAGCTGCGCGCCTTTGCCTACGTCTCAGCGTGGGAATGTAAAACCATTTCCGAAGCCCGCCTTTACCGCCAGAACTTCAGCCAGCGTGAGCTGATGGTTATCTGGCCCGATTTCATTGCATGGAACACCGCGACCAGTAAATCCGATACCGCTTTTGCGACTGCCCGCGCGCTGGGCCTGCGCGCCAGAATCGACAACGACACTGGCTGGCATAAAACCCTGTCTAACGTCGGCGTCAATGGCGTGACCGGTATTTCTGCGTCGGTGTTCTGGGATCTGCAGCAGACCGGCACTGACGCCGACCTGCTCAACGAGGCAGACGTCACCACGCTGATTCGTAAAGACGGTTTCCGCTTCTGGGGCAACCGCACCTGCAGCGATGACCCGCTATTTCAGTTTGAGAACTACAGCCGCACCGCGCAGGTGCTGGCCGACACGATGGCCGAGGCGCACATGTGGGCGGTTGATAAGCCGCTGACGCCGGTTCTGGTGCGCGAGATTATCGCGGGAATCAATGCGAAGTTCCGCGAGCTGGTCAGCGCCGGTTATCTGCTGGGCGCGTCGGCCTGGTATGACGAAAGCGCCAACGATAAAGACAGTCTGAAAGCGGGCAAACTCTTTATCGATTACGACTATACGCCGGTTCCGCCGCTGGAAGACCTGACGCTGCGCCAGCGCATTTCCGACAAATATCTGGCGAACTTCGCCGCATCCGTAAACAGCTGAGGAGCCGGATAAATGGCACTGCCACGCAAATTAAAGGGCATGAACCTTTTCAATAACGCCAACAGCTATCAGGGCGTTGTCACCGCCGTGACCCTGCCTAAGCTGGCGCGCAAGCTCGACCCGTTCCGCGCGGGCGGCATGAGCGGCGCGGCCTTCATTGATAATGGTCTGGAAGATGACGCGCTCGATGTTGAATGGAGCATCGGCGGTATTGATGAGCTGGTACTCACGCAGTGGGGTGCGTCTGATATTCCCCTGCGCTTTACCGGCTCTTACCAGCGCGACGATACCGGCGAGGAAATCGCGGTAGAGATTGAGGTGCGCGGTAAGCATCAGTCGTTTGATTTCGGCGAAGCCAAACAGGGCGAAGACACCGAAACCAAAATCACCAGTAAAAATACCTATTACAAGCTGACCTTTAACGGCAAAGAGCTGATCGAAATCGACACCATCAACATGGTGGAGAAGGTTAACGGCGTTGACCGCCTTGAACAGCGCCGTAAAAACCTCGGCCTGGTATAAACCCTGACGCCAGCGCCCGCCGCTGGCTTCAACTGACTACAGTGAACAGAGAATAATCATGGAAAAGAAAGATAACGTTGTTGAGTTTGAAACCCCGTTGCTGCGCGGCGAAACCGAAATCAAAAGCGTTGAGCTGATTAAGCCAACGGCCGGAAGCCTGCGCGGCGTGCGCCTGGCCGATCTGTGTCAGTCGGATGTTGACTCCCTGCTGACCGTGCTGCCCCGCATTACCCTGCCAGCGCTGACAAAGGCCGAATGCAATGCCCTTGATCCAGTAGACCTGATTGCGCTGGGCGGAAAGGTGATCGGTTTTTTGCAGTCGAAGTCGGACGAATAGACTGGCCGCGCGGCCTGACGGTTAATGACCTGATGGCCGACATTGCCACGATATTTCACTGGCAACCTTCCGAGATGTACGACATGCCGCTGGCCGAGCTGATGGACTGGCGGCATAAAGCCTTTATCCGCAGCGGAGCAACCCCGGATGAGCAATAACCTCAAGGTGCAGGTGCTGCTGAATGCGGTAGACAAAGCCTCGCGCCCCTTCAAAGCCGTGCAGACCGCCGCTAAAAATCTGTCGTCTGACATTCGCCAGACGCAATCAACCATTAAGGAGCTGGATGCGCAGGCCGGAAAAATTGACGGCTTTCGCAAGGCCAGCGCGCAGCTGGCCGTCACGCAGCAGAGCCTTAAAGACGCGAAGCAGGAAGCGGCAGCGCTGGCCGTGCAGTTTAAAAACACGGAGCGCCCGACGACACAGCAGGCCCGCGCACTGGAAAAGGCCCGGCAGGCGGCGGCAGAGCTGCAGACCAAAACCAACAGCCTGCGCCTTTCGGTGCAGCAGCAGCGCGAGGCACTTAACGCGGCGGGGATTTCCACCAAAGCCCTGAGCAGCGAGCAGCAGCGCCTGAAATCCGCCTCTGCGCAGGCAACCGTCAGTCTGAGTCGGCAGAAAATGGAGCTGCAGCGGCTGAATGCGCAGCAGGAGCGGCTGAACCAGACCAGCGAACGCTACCGTAAAGGGCAGGAGCTGTCGGGTAAGGTGCGCAACATGGGCGCGGCCGGTATCGGTGCTGCCACGGTTGGCGGCATGGCAGCAACCTCGCTCCTGATGCCGGGGTTTGATTTTGCACAGAAAAATTCCGAGCTGCAGGCCGTGCTCGGCGTGGGAAAAGAATCGCCGGAAATGAAGGCCCTGCGTGCGCAGGCGCGTCAGCTGGGTGATACAACGGCCGCCTCTGCCGATGATGCCGCAGGCGCGCAAATCGTTATCGCCAAAGGCGGCGGTGATGCCGCTGCCGTTCAGGCCGTTACGCCGGTTACGCTCAACATGGCGCTGGCAAACAAGCGCACGATGGAGGAAAACGCCGGGCTGCTGATGGGGATGAAGTCAGCCTTCCAGCTTTCAAACGATAAGGTGGCACACATCGGCGACGTGCTGTCGATGACCATGAATAAAACGGCCGCTGACTTTGACGGGCTGAGTGACGCGCTGACCTACGTCGCCCCGGTAGCGAAAAACGCGGGCGTCAGCATCGAGCAGGCGGCGGCGATGGTCGGCGCTCTGCACGATGCCAAAATAACCGGCTCAATGGCCGGTACGGGAAGCCGCGCCGTGCTGAGCAGGCTGCAGGCTCCTACCGGCGAATCTTTCAAGGCTATCAAAGAGCTGGGAATTAAAACGGCAGACGGCAAAGGAAATACCCGCCCGATCTTCACCATCCTGAAAGAAATGCAGGCGAGCTTTGATCGTAACAAGCTGGGAACGGGCCAGCGCGCCGAGTACATGAAAACCATCTTCGGCGAGGAGGCCAGCTCATCGGCCGCCGTACTGATGACCGCCGCCTCATTTGGAAAGCTTGATCAGCTGACCGCCATGTTTAAAGCCTCTGATGGCAAAACCGCCGAACTGGTCCAGGTCATGCAGGATAATCTCGGCGGCGATCTGAAAGAGCTGCAGTCTGCTTATGAGGCTATCGGCACCGACCTGTTTGATCAGAATGACGGCAGCCTGCGCACGCTTACCCAGGACACGGCGGCGCTGCTGCTCAAGGTGGATGGCTGGATTAAGGCTAACCCGGAGCTGGCGGGCGGTATCGCAAAAGTGGTAATGGGCGGGCTGATGTTAGCCGGGGCGCTGGGCGCAATCGGGCTGGTAGCCTGGCCGGTGATTGCGGGCGTTAATACCCTGATTGCCGGGGCGGGCTTCCTCGGCACGGCATTCAGCATCGCGGGCGGAGCGATTACGGCCGCGCTCGGCGCTATCACGCTGCCGGTTGTGGCCGTCGCGGCAGCAATCGTGGCCGGGGCGCTACTGGTGCGCAAATACTGGGAACCAATCAGCGCCTTTATTGCAGGCATGGCCGAAGGCTTCACCGCTGCGATGGGGCCGATCAGTGATTCCTTCGGTTCGTTAAAGCCGGTGTTTGATTGGGTGGGCGGCAAGGTCAAAGAGCTTTGGGACTGGTTCGGCAAACTGCTGGAGCCGGTGAAATCCACGCAGACCGAACTCGCCGCCGCCGGAGACATGGGTAAGAAGTTCGGCAACATGCTGGCCGAGGCGCTGAAAATTCCAAGTCACGCACTCGATCAGCTTATGGGCGGCATTAACTGGGTGCTGGATAAGCTCGGCATTATCGACACGAAATCCGATGGCCTGAAAGACAAGGTTCCGACGCCCGATGCGGTAGCAACCGGCGGCGCGGGCGCAGATACCGGCGGGCTGCAATACAATATCGCTTACGGTGGCGCGCCTTACCGCCCGGTTTCAGCTCCGTCAGCCGGGAGCGGATTCACCGACCGCAGCCAGAATACCTATCAGTATGAAATCAACATGCACGAGGGCATGACCAAAGACGACGCAATGGCGCTGATGGCGCAGCACCAGGCTAAAGAGCAGCGCAACCGGCAGGCACAGAACCGCAGCAAAATGGGCTGGGAGGATTAAACGATGATGATGATTTACGGCATGATGCCGTTTATGCGACAGACCCTGCCTTACGGGGATATGCAGCAGAATATCGACTATCGCTGGCCCACTAACAGCCGGTTCGGGCAGCGTCCGGCGGCGCAGTTTATCGGGCCGGGCGATGAAAAAATCACGCTATCCGGGGAGCTGCGCCCGGAAATCACGGGCGGCTCGCTGTCGCTGATGACAATCCGCCTGATGGCCGACGAGGGGGCGGCGTGGCCGCTGATTGGCGGCAGCGGCATGATTTACGGCATGTACGTGATCGAGAGTATTTCTAACACCTTCAGCGAGTTTTACCCCAACGGCACGGCCAGCAAAATCATGTTTACTCTGAGCCTGAAGCGCGTTGACGAGTCGCTTACCTCGATGTTTGGCGACCTGAAGAAACAGGCTGACGGGCTTATCAGCGGCTCCGCCAGTCTGCCAGGGCAGCTCACGTCAGCAATCGACGGCGTAAAGTCGGCGGCTGGTAGCCTGATTTCTTCTGCAGGAGGGCTGCTCGGATGATCGGGATAAGCAGCCTGCCGGTGCAGGCCGGGGCGCAGCTGACGCCGGATTTCATGCTGAAGGTTAACTCTAAAGACGTCACAACCAATATCCGGGATCGCCTTATCTCGATGACGCTGACCGATAATCGCGGCTTTGAGGCTGACCAGCTGGATATTGAGCTGGACGACGCCGACGGGCAGCTGGCTATGCCGGTGCGCGGCGCAGTGATAACGCTGTTTCTCGGCTGGAAAGGCCAGACGCTTTTCGGGAAAGGTAATTTCACGGTGGATGAGGTAGAGCACCACGGCGCGCCGGACACCATGACCATTCGTGCCCGCAGCGCTGATTTCCGTGGCTCGCTCAATTCCCGCCGGGAGGTGTCCTATCACGACACTACCCTGGGGGAAGTTGTGACGCAGATAGCCGGGCGCAATAACTTAAAGCCAATGCTGGCCGATGGCTTCGCCGGAATTGCCGTGGCTCACATCGACCAGACGCAGGAGACTGACGCTAAGTTCCTGACGCGACTCGCCACACTTTACGGCGCTGTTGCGGCAGTAAAGGCCGGGCGGCTTCTGTTTATTAAGCCCGGTAACGGCGTCACTGCCAGCGGCAAGCCGATTCCGCAGATGACTATCACGCGGCAGGATGGCGACCGGCACAGCTTCAGCATTGCCGACCGTGGCGCATACACCGGCGTCTCTGCGAGCTGGCTGCATACGAAAGACCCGAAGCCGAAAAAGGTGAAGGTGAAGCGCAAGCCAAAGGTAAAGCATCTGCGCGCGCTGGAGCACCCGGCGGCTAAAAAGAAAAAGACGACCGTGACCAAAACGCCGGAGGCACGAGAAGGTGATTATCTGGCAGGCACGGAAGACAACATATTCACGCTGACGACCGTGTATGCGACGAAAGCGGCAGCGATGCGGGCAGCTAAAGCAAAGTGGGATAAGCTGCAGCGCGGCGTCGCTGAGTTCTCGCTTACGCTCGCGATGGGACGTGCCGACATGTACCCGGAAACGCCGGTTAGGGTGAGCGGCTTTAAGTCGGTGATCGATGCGCAACCGTGGATTATCAGTAAGGTTACGCACAGCCTGAGTGGCAGCGGGTATACAACCACGCTTGAGTTTGAAGTGCTGCTTTCAGATATTGAATATCAGTCAGAAACAGAGGGTGAAACGGAAACTGCTTAATTCGGGTGTAATTTGCAAAACACGATTTGCATATTCAAACTAAGTAGCTCTCCCCTGCCCTTTTTGAGGATATTGATGATGATGCACTGCCCTTTATGCCAGACAGCAGCCCACGCAAAAAGCAGCCGCTATGTTTCAAAAGAAACAAAAGAACGTTATCACCAGTGCCAGAATATTAATTGCAGCTGCACATTCAAAACGCACGAGACCGTGACTGGAATGATTGTCTCGCCTGGGCAAATCAATAAGGTGCCACTCTACACCAGCCAACAGCAACCTTCCCTTCTGCATTAATTTAGCCCGCTAAGCGGGCTTTTTCATGTTTGAAAATCCATAATCAAACATTGAATACTGTTTTTATATACAGTAATTTAATCCCCTTTTATCAAGGGGGATTACATGGCAATAAGGAAATTAAATACTGGTAAGTGGCTCTGCGAGTGCTATCTCAATGGAAGGGATGGTAAACGAGTGAGGCGACAGTTCAGGACCCGTGCCGAAGCCATTGCCTTTGAGCAATACATTCAGGACGAAATGAAGGCTAAACCCTGGCTGGCTGAGAAAGAAGATAACCGCAAGCTTAGCGAACTTATCGAGCTATGGTACAAACTGCACGGTTGCTCGCTAAGTGACAGAAAAGGCCGACTCGGCAAACTCAATATTATTTGCAATGGCATGGGGAACCCCATTGCTGCCTCTATCACTTCGAAGGATTGGGCACATTATCGGGATCGGCGTTTACAGGGCCTCATACAGAACGGATACAAAACCAGTGATAAATCGTTAAAGGTCTCACCCGGTACCATTAACTGTGAACATGCATTCCTTCGCGCTCTTTTCAATGAGCTGGAACGGCTTGGCGAAATCAGCTACCCCAACCCACTTAAAAATATACGGGAGTTTGATCAGCCAGAGAAAGAAATGGCATGGTTGACTGAAACCCAGATACAAAAGCTTTTTGCCGCCTGCACAGTTCACGATAACCCTGATCTGACGCTGATTATCAAAATTTGCCTTTCAACCGGGTGCCGCTGGAGTGAAGCAGCGAATCTTAAAGCCTCACAATTGTCTCCAAACAAAATCACCTTCATTAATACCAAAGGCAAAAAGAACCGCTCGGTACCCATCGACAATGCCCTCTATAACGAATTAAAAGACAAAGAAGGCCGTTTTTTTGGAGAGTGCTATCGCCAGTTTTACCGGGTCATTCGCCTGGCCGGCATTGAATTACCAGAAGGCCAGATGAGCCATGTACTGCGCCATAGCTTTGCCAGCCACTTTATGATGGCCGGGGGAAATATCATCGTGCTGCAGCGTATTCTCGGGCATTCCGACATCAGGGTGACTATGCGTTATGCGCACTTCGCGCCCGACCATCTTGAAGATGCAATTCGCTGCAATCCGCTGGCGTTGATGGCGAAGAAAAATGGCGACAAAGTGGCGGCACAGAGTCCAGCAGAGTAGAACAGAAGGTAACAGGATCGGGCTTAACTGATTGATTATATTGTAAGTTGCTGTTTTCAAATGCCAATCAAAAAAAGACCGAATACGATTCCTATATTCGGTCCAGGGAAATGGCTCTCAAGGAGCCGTGCGCTAAAAGTTGGCATTTATGAAGGCGATGTCGCCTTGCCATTTAACATTAGAACAGCGCGGTGG
>Ga0308167_1001124_pt1 | contig 34495 bp, 35 predicted proteins | sample PhyCR1_2_FD_202138 | JGI IMG/M metagenome (GOLD analysis project Ga0308167, IMG submission 202138) | Phyllosphere microbial communities from UC Gill Tract Community Farm, Albany, California, United States - DLSLRC.R1 | ecosystem: Host-associated > Plants > Phyllosphere > Unclassified | place... | reverse complement strand
AACTTCTTCCCAAAAGTTTGGCACTGAAAAACGATTCCAGATGTGGGGGTATAGCTCAGCTGGGAGAGCGCTTGCATGGCATGCAAGAGGTCAGCGGTTCGATCCCGCTTATCTCCACCATTTTCTTCTGACACGTCGCTGTCAACATCCTTTCTGAATTTGATTTTTCGCTTAACGGCGCTAACAGGCTATCTCTGCCGTTCATCATCAGATCAGCCTGTACCTGACCCTCTACTCTCATCATTCCGTGCCTATTACGCTCAGAGCCGTGCGCTGCCGCGACTTTCTTATACTGTGTACCTGCACGCTACTGTGTCGATTCAGGCGTGGCTGGCGGACACCAGCACGTGACTAAGCTGTGACGACAGAAGCAGACCGTGGAGAGAGTGAGAAGCAGGCAGGAGGGGCAGAAGAGAAGGGCGAGACCGGCTCGCCCTTTTATATCAGAATGCCAGCACCAGACCGGCGATCGCGGCAGAAAGCACGCTGACCAGCGTTGAGCCGTACAGCAGTTTCAGACCAAAGCGGGAAACCACATTGCCTTGCTCTTCGTTCAGGCCTTTGATCGCGCCCGCTACGATGCCGATAGAGGAGAAGTTAGCAAACGACACCAGGAACACCGACAGGATGCCTTCGGCGTGTGGTGACAGCTGACCGGCGATTTTCTGCAGATCCATCATCGCCACGAACTCATTTGACACCAGCTTGGTGGCCATAATACTGCCAACCTGCAATGCTTCACCTGCCGGCACGCCCATCACCCAGGCAAACGGATAGAAGACATAGCCCAGCACACCCTGGAAGGTGATGCCGAAGATCACGTCAAACAGCGCATTCAGACCGGAAATCAGCGCGATAAAACCGATCAGCATCGCCGCTACAATGATGGCAACGCGGAAACCGGCCAGAATGTATTCGCCCAGCATTTCAAAAAAACTCTGGCCTTTATGCAGATCCTGCAGTTGCAGATCTTCTTCACTGTCGACGCGGTAAGGGTTAATCAGTGACAGCACGATAAAGGTACTGAACATGTTCAGCACCAGCGCCGCGACCACATATTTGGGCTGCAGCATGGTCATGTAAGCGCCGACTATCGACATAGAGACCGTCGACATCGCGGTTGCCGCCATGGTGTACATCCGGCGCTGTGACATCTGACCCAGGATATCTTTATAGGCGATGAAGTTTTCTGACTGTCCCAGTATCAGAGAACTCACGGCGTTAAAGGATTCCAGCTTGCCCATGCCGTTGACTTTCGACAGCACGGTACCGATGCCACGGATCACCCACGGCAGGATGCGGAAGTGCTGCAGGATACCGATCAGCGCAGAGATAAAGACGATTGGGCACAGCACGTTGAGGAAGAAGAAGGCGAGGCCTTTATCATTCATATTACCGAAGACAAAGTTGGTTCCTTCCGCCGCATATTTCAGCAGATGGTCGAACACACCGGCGAAGCCTTTGACGAATCCCAGTCCCGCTTCTGAGTTCAGGAAGAACCAGGCGAGCACAATTTCAATCACCAGAAGCTGTATAATGTAGCGAATGCGAATACTTTTACGATCGTGGCTGACCAGTAACGCCAGCACACCGACCACCACCAGTGCTAAAAGAAACTGCAAAACATGGGACATGGTTGCTCCAAATTTGAGGAGGGTTGTATTTTGCTGCGTATTCTATGTAACGCGTTACTTAAAAACGAGATCTGTACCACAATATAAGTATTCGCTATCACCTTATCTTCCAGAAAACTCTTAGCGATCACGTCTCGTTTACAAAATCTTCACAGTAGATAACCACAAAATTATTGTCTATATTTTGCACCGGGCGTATTGTGGCATCGTTGCTCACATTTTTAGCACCCACTTCCTTTACTGTAAGATATAGCAATGGCTATACTTTATAGCAGCATCTATTTCATCAATAACAAAAACCGAATTTCACTTGCTCTTGCTTCCTCCTAAGCTTGCCGGGGTAGGCAAATGTTCAGACAGGGTACCGGATATGTTTGAAAGTCGTACCGCCGAGCGCGCCGCTCGCGGAGTAAGAAAAGTCAAACTCGCACTGTTGGGACCCGCGTTTATTGCCGCTATCGGCTATATCGATCCGGGCAACTTTGCGACCAATATTCAGGCTGGCGCGGCGTACGGCTATAAATTGCTGTGGGTGGTGGTATGGGCCAACATCATGGCGATGCTGATCCAGCTAATGTCGGCCAAACTGGGCATCGCCACCGGTAAAAACCTCGCTGAACATATTCGTGACCGCTTTCCCCGGCCGGCGGTGTGGTTCTACTGGGTGCAGGCGGAAATTATCGCCATGGCGACCGACCTGGCGGAATTTATCGGCGCGGCACTGGGGTTCAAGCTGCTGCTGGGTATCTCATTAATGCAGGGCGCGGTGCTGACCGGTATCGCCACCTTCCTGATTCTGATGTTGCAGAGTCGCGGGCAGAAGCCGCTGGAATTAGTGATTGGCGGGCTGCTGCTGTTTGTCGCCGCCGCCTATATCGTTGAGCTGTTCTTCTCACAGCCTAAAGTAAGTGAACTGGTGATCGGTATGGCGCTGCCGTCGTTACCGACCTCCGATGCGGTGTTCCTCGCGGCTGGCGTGCTGGGCGCAACTATCATGCCGCACGTCATCTATCTGCACTCTGCGCTAACGCAGGGGAAAAGCAGTGACAGCAAAGGGCAACGTTACTCGTCGACCAAACTGGATGTGGCGATTGCCATGACTATTGCCGGATTCGTTAACCTGGCGATGATGGCCACGGCGGCGGCAGCTTTCCACTTTAGCGGGCACAGTAAGATCGCCGAGCTCGACCAGGCTTATCTGACGCTGCAACCGTTACTGGGTGAGGCCGCGGCGATCGTGTTTGGCCTGAGTCTGGTGGCCGCCGGTTTATCCTCAACGGTGGTGGGGACGCTGGCGGGACAGGTGGTGATGCAGGGCTTTATTCGTTTCCATATTCCGCTCTGGGTACGCCGTACGGTTACCATGCTGCCCTCCTTTATTGTCATCTGGGCGGGCTGGGACCCCACGCGCATTCTGGTGATGAGTCAGGTGCTGCTCAGCTTTGGTATTGCGCTGGCATTAATTCCGCTGCTGGCGTTCACCGGCAACCGAGAACTGATGGGCGATGAGATGGTTAACTCGCGTCTGATGCAGCTGACCGGCTGGGTGATTGTCGCGCTGGTGATTACGCTGAATATCTATCTGCTGGTGGGACAGGCGCTGGGGCTGTAGCGGCGTCAGGCAAACAAAAACGCCCGGTTATGCCGGGCGTTTTGCATTAATGGTGATCGTGTCCATGATGGTCGCGGCCACGGTGATCGTGACGGTCGTGATGGTCGCGGCGATACTGATGTTCCCAGCGGCGATCCCGGTCATGCTGATGCCAGCGACGTTCACGCTCCCACTCCTGATGACGACGCCATTCCTCATGACGCCACCAGCGGCGGTCATTCCATGAGTAACGGTCGTTCCACCAGCGCGGTTCACGCCAGCGGCCGCCATCCCAGTAGTAACCTCGGCGATCGCGATCGCCGAGGTGCAAGGTCACGCCGGGGGCCAGAGTAATAGAGGCACTGGAAGCCTGTGCCGTGTGCATTGCCAGCGGTGACAGCATGGTTAGCAAGGCGGCAAACAAAAGGGCTCTTTTCATTTTTATCTCCTCATCAACAGTCTGATGCTGTTGCGGCGCAGCGATGATGCCTGCGTATTGCTGTTGTTACCGCTTCATTGTGTCGGAAGATTGTGAGGAAATTGGGGAGAAAAGGGGGATTGAGACAATTCTGGCGCAGAAAAGCCCGGCCTGCGCCGGGCAAGTAACATCAAAGCAGGGCGGACTCAATCGCGGCTAACTCCGCCTCATCAAACTGACGATTGGCGAGCATGGTTACCGCATCATCGATCTGGGCGGTTTTACTTGCCCCAATCAACACCGAGGTTACCCGCTCATCGCGCAACACCCAGGCCAGCGCCATCTGTGCCAGCTTCTGACCACGCTGCAGGGCAATCTCGTTCAGCTTGCGGACTTTTTCCATCTTCTCATCGGTCAGCTGATTCTCGCTGAGGAATTTACTGCCGCTTGCCACCCGCGAATCCTCGGGAATGCCCTGCAGGTAGCGATCGGTCAGCACACCGCCCGCCAGTGGTGAAAACGCGATGCAGCCGACGCCCGCTTCACCCAGCGTCTGGATCAGACCCTGCTCCGGCGTGCGTTCGAACATCGAATAGCGCGGCTGGTGGATCAGGCATGGCGTACCGAGATCGCGCAGAATAGCAATCGCCTCTGCGGCGCGATCGGCCGGATAGTTCGAAATGGCGGCGTATAAGGCTTTACCCTGCCGCACCACCTGATCCAGCGCGCGCATTGTCTCTTCCAGCGGCGTCTCCGGGTCCGGGCGATGATGATAAAAAATATCGACGTACTCCAGCCCCATGCGTTTCAGACTCTGGTCGAGGCTGGAAATCAGATATTTACGCGATCCCCAGTCACCATAGGGACCGTCCCACATGGTATAGCCCGCTTTGGTCGAGATAATCAGCTCGTCGCGATGGGCCCGAAAATCTTCCCGCAGAATACGGCCAAAATTCTCTTCCGCTGAGCCCGGCGGTGGACCGTAGTTATTGGCTAAGTCGAAATGAGTGATGCCATGGTCAAAGGCATGACGCAGCAAAGTGCGGCTATTGTCTACCCGGGTGCTGTCGCCGAAGTTATGCCACAGCCCAAGTGAGATAGCGGGAAGTTTAATGCCACTGCGGCCGCTACGGCGGTATTCCATCTGCTGATATCGGTCGGGACGGGGGAAAGACGACATTCAACGCTCCTGGGTCAAAAATGGGGATTTGTGCCAAAAGGATAGCAGTGTATACGGTTACACTCAGTGACAACGGGCCGCAGATCGCATAATTACAGCGTAATCCGCCGCCGTAACGGCGGCTTGCCAGGCGTTGTAGCTGGTCTCATCGCCACTTTACTCGCCAATTTTGCAGCTTGTCAGATACTTAACCGGACTCTCCCTTAAAAGGAATGCGCTATGTCCGTTTTTACTGTTGGTGACTACCTGCTGGCTCGTCTGCAGGAGATTGGCGTGCAGCATCTGTTCGGCGTACCGGGTGACTACAATCTGCAATTTCTGGATCGGGTCATCGATCACCCGGTTATCCACTGGGTAGGGTGTGCCAATGAACTCAACGCCGCCTATGCCGCAGACGGTTATGCCCGCTGTCGCGGCGCAGCGGCACTGCTGACGACGTTTGGCGTCGGTGAATTGAGTGCTATCAACGGCATTGCCGGTAGTTACGCCGAACATCTGCCGGTGATCCACATTGTTGGCGCACCAGCCAGCCACGCCCAGCAGCAGGGCGACTGTGTGCATCATTCTCTGGGTGATGGTGACTTTCGTCATTTTATCCGGATGGCGGAAGAGGTAAGTGCCGCGACTGCCCTGTTAACGGCGGAAAATGCCACGACAGAGATCGATCGGGTGATTGTCAGCGCGCTTCAGATGCGCCAGCCCGGCTATCTGTCGCTGGCGGTGGATGTGGCCGCCTGCGAGGCTGAGCCGCCGGTGCAGCCATTGAACCTGGCTAACGACTCATCAGACGCGGCGCGGGACGCCTTCCGGCAGGCCGCAGAGCCGTTGCTGGCATCGGCACAGCGGGTTTCGTTACTGGCGGACTTTCTGGCGTTGCGCTGGCAGCAGCAGTCAGCGCTGGCCGCACTGCGACAGCAGCGCGCCATTCCCTGCGCCAGCTTACTGATGGGAAAAGGCGTGCTGGATGAGCAGCAGCCAGGCTTTGTCGGCACCTATGCGGGTGAGGGCAGCGCCGGTCAGGTTCGGCAACAGATTGAGCAGGTTGATGTGACGATCTGTGTCGGCGTGCGCTTTACCGACACCATTACCGCTGGCTTTACCCAGCAGTTTGCCGCTGAGCAACTGATCGATCTGCAACCGCACAGTGCCAGCGTCGGCGGGAAAACGTTTTCACCGCTATCAATGGCCGACGCGCTCAGCGAACTCTATGGCCTGTTCGCGCGTTATGGTCAGCAGTGGCAGACCGGACCGGAAGCGCCCGCCGCCGCGCCGGTTGAGGAGGCGGCAATCATCAGCCAGCAGGCTTTCTGGCAGGCGATGCAGGATTTTCTGCAGCCGGGCGATGTGATTCTGGCTGAGCAGGGCACCGCGGCGTTTGGTGCCGCCGCGTTGCGCTTGCCAGCGCAGGCACAGTTACTGGTTCAGCCATTATGGGGATCAATCGGCTATACTCTACCGGCAGCGTTTGGCGCACAGACCGCCGATCCCGATCGTCGGGTGATCCTGATTATCGGCGACGGTTCGGCCCAGCTTACCATTCAGGAATTAGGCTCAATGTTGCGCGACCAGCAGCATCCGATCATTTTTCTGTTGAATAATGAAGGGTATACCGTTGAGCGAGCTATTCATGGCGCAACACAACGTTACAATGATATCGCCCAGTGGAACTGGACGGCGCTGCCGCAAGCCCTTAGCCTGCACGGCCAGGCGCAGAGCTGGCGGATCAGTGAAACGGTCCAGTTACAGGAGGTGATGGCGCGGCTGGCACGACCACGCTTTCTTACGCTGGTTGAAGTGGTGATGCAGAAAGAGGATTTGCCACCGCTGCTGAGAAAAGTTACCGCTTGCCTGAATCAACGTAACGGCGGATAGATTCAGATAGTTGCCGCTGTGCAGGTCAGGCCATCGCGGTTAGGCTGTAGCGCACCTGAGTAAGACGCTCACCAATTGCACCGGTGAGCGTTGTTGTTTTATGGGCAGGATTTTATAGTGTCCTCCAACTCTTTAAGACCCCAAGCGGAGCAACAGAAGAATGACAACCTATGCCTTGGTCGGCGATGTCGGCGGCACCAACGCCCGTCTCGCCCTGTGTGAGGTGGAAAGCGGCAGCATCTCCCAGGCCAAAACATTCTCAACATCAGAGTACGACAGCCTCGAAGCCGTCATCCGCCATTATCTTGATGAACAACAGCAGGATATTAAAGATGGCTGTATTGCCATCGCCTGCCCGATTACCGATGACTGGGTTGAAATGACCAACCACGACTGGGCATTTTCGACGCGCCAGCTGAAAGAGAACATCGGTTTTGAACACCTGGAAATCATTAACGACTTCACTGCGGTATCAATGGCGATCCCGATGCTGACTGCCGATAACGTGATTCAGTTCGGTGGTGGCGAGCCGGTAAAAGATAAGCCTATCGCGATTTATGGCGCCGGTACTGGCCTCGGCGTCAGCCACCTGGTCCATGTCGACAAGCGCTGGGTGAGCCTGCCGGGCGAGGGCGGTCATGTCGATTTCGCCGCCAACAGCGAAGAAGAAGATCAGATCCTGGAAGTGCTGCGTGAAGAACTGGGCCATGTTTCGGCGGAACGCGTGCTCTCGGGTGCCGGTCTGGTTAATCTCTATCGCGCTATCGTTAAAGTCGATAATCGCGTACCGGAAAACCTGAAGCCGAAAGATGTCAGTGAACGTGCGCTGGATGATAGCTGCATCGACTGCCGTCGCGCGCTCTCGCTGTTCTGCGTCATCATGGGCCGCTTCGGCGGCAACCTGGCGCTAAACCTCGGCACCTTTGGCGGCGTGTATATCGCCGGCGGGATCGTGCCGCGCTTCCTTGAGTTCTTTAAAGCGTCAGGTTTCCGGGCGGCTTTTGAAGATAAAGGCCGTTTCCGTGACTACGTTGCCAGCATCCCGGTTTACATGATTACCCACGATCAGCCCGGCCTGCTGGGTGCCGGTGCGCACCTGCGTCAGACGCTGGGCCGCGAACTCTGATCCGCCGTTAGTCTGCAATACCGCTTTCCGATCCGGTTGTCCGCCGGGTCGGGACGCGCGCTCACGCCATTCCCCTGTTACAACCGCATCAGCTGACGAAACAGCTTTACTTTGCTGCGGCTGACCGGCACCTGAAACTCAAGATCGCGCAATTTCAGCAAATAGGTGTTGTTAAACCACGGCTCGATTTCACGAATTTTACTCAGATTGACGCAGTACGAGCGGTGGCAGCGGAAAAACTGCTGCTCTGGCAGGCGTGAACAGAACTCCGTAATATTCATCGACATCACGTAGGCTTCCCGCCGGGTATAAACAAACGTCAGCTTCTCATGCGCCTCCACGTAGTAAATATCGTTGACGTCAGTAACGATGATGCGTTCGTCTTTCAGCAGATTCACCGTCTGCGGCACCGCAGCAACAGCGGGATTGCTCACCGCCTGCTGAGTCTGCCCGGCAGCTTCAAGTTTATTAAGCATGGTGACGATGCGTGACTCATGATAAGGCTTGAGAATGTAGTCGAACGCTTCCAGCTCAAATGCCTCGACCGCATGTTCTTTCCACGCAGTAATGAACACAATCAACGGCTTGTGGGCAAACTGACTGATATTCTTCGCCAGCAGCATTCCATCCAGCGACGGAATATTGATGTCGAGAAAAATCACGTCGACCCGATGCTGCTGCAGATATTTCAGCACGTCGAGACCGTCATCAAAGCAGGCTTCAATCTGAATCTTGCTGTGCTGCTGGATCATCCAGCTCAGCTCCTGCTGGGCTAAAAATTCGTCTTCAACAATGATCGCTTTCATATCAGGTTCTCCGCCAGTCGCTGGCCATTTTTACTCAGCATAAAGGCGATCTCGGTACCGGGCTGATGCCGCACGATTGACAATCCCTGACCCGATAACAGTTTGACCCGATGATGGACATTCAGCAGGCCGATTTTATTGCCGGGCATCTCATGACGGGCCACACGTGCCATCACCTCATCGCTGATACCCTGGCCGGTATCGCGTACCGCGATCCGCACCCGATCGCCCAGATCCCGAACGCTCAGCGTCACCACGCCTTTGCCTTTACAGGGCTGGATGCCGTGGACGATGGCGTTCTCCACCAGCGGCTGAATCAGCAGGCTCGGCAGCAGGAAATGCAGATCTTCATCAACGTCATAAATCATCGTCAGTTTGTCACCAAAGCGTGCCTGTTCAATGGCGATATAATCCTTCACCTGCCACAGCTCCTTACGGATATCGATCAGCTCATCGTCATTCAGTTCGAGGTTATAGCGCAGGTAGCGTGACAGATTGATCACCAGCTGGCGGGCGGTATCGGGATTGAGGCGGATGGAAGAGGAGATGGCGTTCAGGGCATTAAACAGAAAATGAGGATTTATTTTACTTTGCAGCGCGCGCAGTTCCGCTTTATTGGCCATCTCACGCAGCTGCTCAGCGCGTGAAACTTCAAGCTGGGTTGAGATAATCTGTGAAAGCCCAATCGCCATCTCTTTCAGCGAACCGGTTATGCGGTGGGCCCGACGGTAATAAATTTTCAGCGTGCCGGTCACTTTCCCTTTTTCCCACAGCGGAATGACGATCATTGAGTGAATATCTTTGGTGCGGTGCGCTTCGTCATTGTTTCTGATAATGATTTTACCGCTTGAAATCGCCTGAGCGGTGGTCGGGCTGATGTCGTCATCACCCTGCTGATAGTTCTGCTCACCGTAGCCAACATAGGCCAGAATCTGCTTTTTGTTGGTCATCGCCACCGCGTCAGCTTTGATCTCGCTGCGGATAATGTCACAGATATTGCGCAGCGACTCGCTGTTCACCTGGCGGAACAACGGCAGGGTTTTATTGGCGATCTCCAGCGCCAGCTTGGCCTGGCGGGCAGCGATGGCCTCTTTTTCGCCTTCAACGCTCTGCACCAGCAGCACAATCAGGCCAATGCTGGAAGCACCGAGAATCATGGGCAGCGCAATTTCCGACACGATGGCCAGCCCGAGTGAGGTCGGGCGCGCCCAGAGGATAATCAGCAGCATAGTCAGGCTCTCGCACAGCATCCCGCCGAGGATACCGACCCGCCAGCGCTGCTCTTTCACGACCCGCCGGTTAATGCCGCCCGCCACAAAACCGGCGATGATGCTGGTGATCAGACAGGGCACGGAGGTCACGCCGTGGATATCAATTAAAAAGCGGTGCAGACCGGCAATCACACCGGTCGCGATGCCGACCCACGGCCCAAACAGAATGCCGCCCGCCATCACGGCGATCACCCGCACATTCAGCAGCGAGCCATCGACGTCAACCCCGGACCAGGTGCTGAATAACGCAAACAGCGAAAAGATGGCAGTGACAACCGCCTTTTCATAGCCGGTGTGTTCATCTTTTTGCAGCAGCTGGCGAAACAGTCGGGTGCGCGTCAGGAAGAAAAGGCAGATCAGCATCAGTGCAGCGCGGTCAAATACGGCCAGTAACATCGTAAAATGGGAGGACACAGGCGACTCATCGGAAAAGGAAAGTGGGCCTATGATAAAAAATGTGATCGTGATGCGCCAGCATCCCGGCTCACCGCCATGCCTGATGATGTCTCAGATCAACTCTGGCAAGCCAATCGCAAAAAGCGGAAAGCCTGAGTGCTACAAAGGGGAACCCTTTTTCCGTCTGTCCGGACTGGTCGTGGCCAGGGCGTTTTGTTATGTTGCGCGATGAAGCGAGCCAGAGACTGTCGACAGATCGCGCCCATCGGGAGCAGAAAATGCAATTAGTCACCGCCAGATTAACCCTGAGTAAACTCCAGCCAGAGGACTGGCAACTGTTTCGCGCCGTCCATCAGGACCGTGACACCATGACCTGGGTCAGCGAAATTCCTGACGAAGCGGACATCCGGCAGCGCTTTAACCAGCGGCTGGCCCCCTGGCAGGCCAGTAGTTTTCACATGCTCTGTCTGGTGGCCCGCCGCAATGACAGCGGGGAGCCGATTGGCCTGTTTGGCTGCAGCCCGGAGTGGGAGCCGTATCGTCAGGCGGAGGTGGGGTACATGCTGCTTCATCGCCACTGCGGCCAGGGTTTTGGCAGCGAGGCGCTGGCGGCGCTGTGCCAGTTTTTATTTGAGGCCGATTTCCATAAGCTCAAAGCGATGGTGATTGAAGGCAATCAGGCGTCACGGCGTATTCTGGAAAAAAATGGCTTTCAGCTCGAAGGGACGCTACGGGATAATTATCTGCTGAACGGCTGCTGGGTAAACGATTGGCTGCTGGGACGGCTGAATCCGCAACAATAAAAATATTTTCCGCCGCCCTCGACAAAGTTGTTATTGCCACGTTATGTTCTTGAGAGGTCACCGCAGTGGCCAGCGTCGCTCGGACGGTCCGGGCGCTAACGTACTCCAGAGGACATCATGGCTGATAACAGCACACCCCGTCGTTTCTCACGTATCGAACGTCTTCCCCCTTACGTTTTCAATATCACCGCTGAACTGAAGATGGCTGCGCGTCGGCGTGGCGAAGATATCATCGACTTTTCAATGGGCAATCCGGATGGGGCAACGCCGCCGCACATCGTTGAGAAGCTGTGCCAGGTCGCACAGCGTGACGATACCCACGGTTATTCGACTTCGCGCGGCATTCCTCGCCTGCGCCGGGCGATTTCACGCTGGTACGCCGAGCGTTACCAGGTGGAGATCGATCCGGAATCAGAGGCCATTGTCACCATCGGCTCGAAAGAGGGGCTGGCGCACCTGATGCTGGCGACGCTGGATCACGGTGATACCGTGCTGGTGCCGAATCCCAGCTACCCGATCCACATTTACGGCGCCGTGATTGCCGGCGCGCAAGTCCGTTCGGTACCGCTGGTGGCGGGTGTCGACTTCTTCAATGAGCTGGAACGCGCCATCCGCGAAAGTTATCCCAAGCCGAAAATGATGATCCTCGGCTTCCCCTCTAACCCGACCGCGCAGTGCGTCGAGCTGGACTTCTTTGAGCGCGTCATTGCGCTGGCGAAACAGTACAACGTGCTGGTCATCCACGATCTGGCCTATGCCGACATCGTTTATGATGGCTGGAAAGCGCCGTCGATTATGCAGGTGCCCGGTGCGCGTGATGTTGCCGTTGAATTTTTTACCCTGTCAAAAAGCTACAACATGGCGGGCTGGCGCATTGGCTTTATGGTGGGTAATAAAGAACTGGTCGCTGCGCTGGCCCGAATCAAGAGTTACCACGACTACGGCACGTTTACCCCATTGCAGGTGGCGGCGATTGCCGCACTGGAAGGCGATCAGCAGTGCGTGCGCGATATCGCTGAGCAATATAAACGCCGCCGTAATGTGCTGGTCAAAGGGCTGCATGAAGCGGGCTGGATGGTCGACAATCCCAAAGCGTCAATGTACGTCTGGGCGAAAATCCCTGACCATTACGCCCATCTGGGCTCGCTGGAGTTTGCCAAACATATGCTGCAGGAAGCCAAAGTGTGCGTCTCGCCGGGCATCGGTTTTGGTGACTACGGAGATACGCACGTACGGTTTGCGCTGATTGAAAACAGCGATCGGATTCGTCAGGCGGTGCGGGGGATTAAAGCGATGTTCCGTGCCGATGGCGTGTTGCCGGGCAGCGTAAAAAGTCTGGAAGAAGAGATCTGACAGCCAACTGGGGCGACAAATCTGTCGCCCCCTGGCGGCACTGTCACGCCATTACTTCAGCAGCAGAACAAAGGTTCCGAACCAAAGTAACGCGAAAAAAGATATTCCCATCAAGGCATATTTCACAAAGCAACTCCTCTGAGCGGTTACGATGATGGCGATCCCAGGCCAGTGCAACGCGAACAGATGTGGAAAAAAGATCGCCGCCTGGAATAACGGTCTGCTTTTTTCCGGGTCGAACTGAATAATTCAGAACAGGATCGGGCGCTAATTTACGCGTAATCCCGCCTAAATGAAATAGGTCCGTTCTGAGATATTCCTCACAAATTTACTGCACTTCGATTTCCGGGATCGCCGACATGCCTACACGCAATTGCGCCAGATGAGGTTGATTACTTTCCAGCACAATTTTCACCGGCAGACGCTGAACGACTTTAGTGTAGTTGCCTGTCGCGTTATCGGGGGCGATCGCTGAAAAAGTTGCGCCGGTAGCGGGGGCGATGCTATCGACGTGACCGGTAAAGGTCTCACCGGGTAAGGCGTCGATATGGATACGCACCCGCTGTCCTGGCCGCACGTCGCTTAGCTGCGTCTCAAGAAAGTTGGCGGTGATATAGGTCTGCTGCAGCGGCACCACGGCCAGCAGACGCGTCCCGGCTGAAACGTAGGCGCCGGTGCGCACCGAACGCTGACCCACCATGCCCGCCACCGGTGCCACGATCCGGGTGTAGGAGAGATTCAGCACGGCCTGATCGACACTGGCCTTCGCCGCTGCCACGTCAGCTTCCGCCGAGCGCACTGCCGCCTGCAATACGCCGACCTGTTTAACGGCAGAGGCCAGCGCGGCCTGACTCTGGCGAACTGCAGCCAGCGCCGAGCGCTGGGTAGAGCTGGCTTTCTGCTGATCGTCAGCGGCAACGGTGCCGCTTTTATACAGGCGATTGTAGCGATCGGCACTCTGGCCAGCGTATTGCGCTGAAGCCTGGCTGGCGGCCACGCTGGCTTTTTGTTGCTCAATCACTGACTGCTGCTGCTCCAGTTGCGCCTGACTACTCAGCAGTTTCGCCTCGCTAACCTGCAGGTCGGCTCTGGCGCTCTCCAGCGCCACGCGATAGTCACGATCGTCGAGCGTGGCCAGCAGCTCACCCGCTTTAACCTGCTGATTATCCTGCACCCGCACCGCGTTGATATAGCCTGACACCTTCGGTGCCACCAGCGTGTAATCGGCGTTGACGTACGCATCGTCGGTACGGTGATCGTGACGGGTCATCAACGTCCAGATGGCCCACGCGATTGCCAGTAACACCAGCAGTAGCAGACTCAGCAGCACCGTTTTTCTCATTATTAAACTACGCATATTCAGTTATTCCGGGATGGGGGTTGGATCAGCGTCTGGGGCGGCCAGACGCGTTTAGGCAGGATGGCCGTCAGTAAAAGCAGGCATGCAGCAAAGCCGGTCAGCATCAGCCAGCTGTCACTCAGGCTCAGTACCGTCGCCTGATGTTTCACCAGCGTGGCGAAACCGCTGATATTTTCACTGGCGCTGATGCTGCCATCCGGCAACAACGGCTGACTGCTGCTGGCCTCGCTGCTGCCGGACGCGGTCATCAGCCACGGACGACTGGCCGCCTGATTAATTAAAATGCTGGAGTGAAACTGCTCGCGGTGGCTGAGAAACACCTCAACCAGCGTCGAGGCGGCAATGCTGGAGAAGCCACGCACGGTGTTAAACATCGCCGAGGCGAACGGGCCTTCTGGCGGCGCGACTACGCTGGTGGCGCTCATCAGAATCGGTAAGATCACCATCGGCTGTCCAAACGCCTGCAGAATCTGCAGCAGCCAGAAGTTTTGCCGCGCCCAGTCGCTGGTAACCTGCATCCCCAGTAAACAGGATGTCACCAGCAGGCCGGCACCGGCCGCCAGCATCCAGCGGCAGTCGATCCAGCGGATGTTCAGCAACGCCGCGATCAGCGGCGCGATCAGCAGCTGCGGCAGGCCAACCGACAGCGCCAGCGGCGCAAACTGCAGGGTTCGGAAGCCCTCAACCTGAGCAAAGTAGGCGGAAGGCAGCGCCGAGCCTGACAGAGAAAGCGTCAGGACGCAGGCCAGCGCCAGTAATCCGTGCGTCAGATTGTGGCGTTTCAGCATCTGCAACTTAAACAGCGGCAGCGGATGGAACCACTCATTGATCAGGAACACCAGCAGCAGCGGCAGAGCGGCCAGTAGCATCCCGGCAATCAGCGGCGAATTAAGCCAGTCGAGGCGTTCGCCCTGGGTCAGCACCAGAATCAGCAGCGCGATAGCGCTGCAGCCGGTGACCATGCCAAACAGATCGATCTGCTGAAAGCGTTCGGGGCGCAGCGGGTCCTGCGGCAGCCCCCAACCCGTCAGCAGCATGGCGATCAGCATACCGGGCACAATCTGCCAGAACACCATCATCCAGCTGACGTGATCGGTCCACAGTGACGCCAGCGAGGCGGCCATGTTCGGACCAAAGGTGGCGGTCAGGGCATAGCCGGCAAGGCCAAACAGCTTAAACGGCGGCGGTAAAAAGCGCAGGGCGACGGTCATCAGCATGGGCGGCAGGGCACCGCCAAACAGACCCTGCAGCACCCGCAGACCGATAAACAGTGTCGGATCTGGCATTAGCGGCAGCAGTATCCCGGTCAGCATAAAGCCCGCTGAAACGCCAAGCGTAAAGCGCCGTAGCGATAGCGTGACGGCAAACCACGGCGCGATCATCATCGCCGCTACTTCCGCCGCCTGATAACCAGAGATAATCCAGCTACCCTGATCGTAGCTAATGCCCATCGCGGCGCGGATGTCAGCCAGCGCAAGATCGCTGACGCGATCGTTCAGCCCGGAAGTCAGTGCGGCAATCAATACGCCGACTAATCCCAGCGCCAGACGCAGCGTAAAGGGGTGGGGTGCCGGCACGGTGGCTGGCTTAGCATTCATAGCAGGTCGTCTCGTTATTTTTTTGATGCAGTGTATTGCGATGTGATACAGGCTGCAATATTACATCCCGGTATGGTGTATTGCAATGTGGTACAGGCTGTAAAAAGTGCGGCGATCGCGCTACAGTAAGACAGCTTAAAAAGGATGACGCTATGGCACATCAACCCTCCAGCCGTGAGGATGAAAAAACGGGCGGTATTCAGGTCATCGCCCGTGCGGCAAAAATTCTGAATGCGCTGGGCGAACAGCCGGGCGGCATGAGCCTGGGCGAGATCGCCCAGGCGGTCGATCTGCCACGTTCCACCGTGCAGCGGATTGTTGCCGCGCTCGACAGTGCAGAACTGGTTCGCAGCAGCGGCGCAGGCGGTCTGCGGCTGGGGCCGGCATTACTGAAGCTGATCTCCAGCGTGCATACCGATGTGGTCGATCTGGTCCGGCCGCTGCTGGAAAAGCTCTCTGCCGACACCAATGAAACCGTCTCGCTGGCGCGCGCCAGCGGCACCCAGCTGGCTATCGTTCACTGTGTGGTCGCCTCTCGCGAACTGCGGGTGGTCCCGCATATGGGCCTCAATCTGCCGCTTTACAGCACCTCCGGTGGACGGGCGTTGCTGGCACTGGAGTGTGACAAAGATGTCCGGGTGATTGTTGGCGAAGCCTGGCGGGAGCTAACCGAGATGACAGTGAAAACCCTGCCGCAGCTGCTGCAATTGATCAATGAAGTCCGGGAAACCGGCATCGCTGTGGATCGCGGGGAAACGCTGGAAGGCATCTCAACCATGGCTTTTGCTCTCGATACCCTGTTTGGCCGCTTCTCGGTCTCTTTACTGGTGCCCTCGGCACGCTTTCACCGAAACGAAGAACGTTATCGTGATGAAATGCTGAAGTGCAAAGAGGCGCTGGTGCGTGAAATCGGCAAAATCGCCGCTGCAGAAGGATAAGCATTTGATGAAAACCTTATTAATGGCCATTGATCATTCGCCGGTTACGGAAAAAGTGGTTGCCCTGACGATTGAAGAAGCGCTGGCACACCGCGCGGAAGTGGTGGTGCTGTGCTGCGTTGATCCCGCTTACTCCTCCTGTAATCAACCGATGGAAATTGATGCCGGTGAAGATCCGGCCGATTTTGTTGCGGCGCAGGATGAGCAGAATACCGCCGAACTGGTGGTACGCCACGCGCTGGCACCGCTACTGCGGGCCGGCATCAATGCGCGCGGCATGATCCTGGCCGGTGAAGCGGCGGATACGATCATTGCGCAATCGCTTCAGCTCAAGGCCAGCATGATTATTATGGGCCGTCGTCATCTCTCTTCTTTTAACCGACTGTTAAAAGGATCGGTCAGCGCTTCGGTGATTGAGCGTGCTCACTGTCCGGTGCTGGTTGATGTACGTAAGGATTAAAGCCGTAGCATGACCTCTCTGTCTGTTATTACGCTGGCAGCCTTTGCGCTGCTGGCGCTGATTATTATTGTGCTGATTAAAACCACCCGATTGCGCTTGTGGCAGGGGCTGATTATTTTTCTGCTGCCGCTGATCGTGGCTAATCTGCTGTGGTTTAGCTGGGTCGTGCCGCAGCAGGAGCAGACGCGACAGCGTGAGCAGGCGATCGGTTATCTGGCACAGACGCCCGGTTATCGGGTGTTGCAGACTCAGGAACCGGCGCTGTGGCAGCTGCTGACCCAGGAACTGACGCGTCGGGTCCGCGCCGGTGAACCGGTTGAACAGGCCACCGGTGAATTGCGTGGCTGGCTTATTAACGTGGTGAATCAGCGGCTGATGCGGGGAACGGATGCGGCGGTGGTGAACTACATTCGCGTGTCGGTGGAGGAGATGCAGGCGCTCAATGCCCGGGACCCCGGTCTGTGCTTCCGTTTTCTCTATCCGCAGGTCAATGGCGGCGTCAATTTAGTGAAAACGCTCACGCCTTCGCTTAACCAGAAAGAGGCAGAGGCGATGGAGCAGTTGTTACTCAACAGCACGCATCCGCAGCAGCCAATGGACAGCGCACTGGCGCAGCGCGATCTGAAACAGGTGGTTGCAGAGCTTTACCCGCGCTGGGGCGATAAGCTGCAACAGCTGAACATGCCAGCAGACACCGCCGTGGATCGTTCGTCGATGTGCGCCATGTCAATCGATCTCTACAGCGCTATTCTCGCATTACCTGACAAGCGCGCGGCTAACCTGTTACGTAGAATGATTGCTGTTTCCGGTTAGCGGCGGACATAAAAAAGCCCGCTTAGCGCGGGCCGAAAGGTCAGGATCATTTTATTGTTCTGGCTATTACCTGGTGTGGTGCAGTCTTCGTTTTGTCTGAAAGCATCTTGTCATACCCTTTCCGATAGTGATAGCCGTTTAATCGTATTGTATTAATCGGTGAAAACTTGTTAAGTCTTGGATTTTCGCGCATTAATCCTATGGATGCGTGGCGTGCTGCGTCATACACTGCGCAGCAATGTGAGGATAAATAAATGAAAAAACAGTTTATTGGCGCGCTGGCGCTACTTTTGTTGAGCGGTTGTACTGCCAGCAAACCCGGGGCATTTGAACGTATCGATGAAGACCCCAGCTCAAATACCGTCCAGTACCGATTTGATCCGGTAAAAGTCAATCGTGATGCGCTGGATACTGATCTGGCTAATTACTGCAGTAAGAAAGGATTCGACAAAGTAGAGGCGTTGCCGGTTGAGGACAGTCATATTCCGGGACTGAAGAAAGCCTGGTTCCAGTGTAATTATGCGATTAAAAGTTAAATAAAAGGGGCGGGATAATTATCCCGCCCTTACTCTTTCTATTTTTTATATTATGCTGTGTGACGTCTTTGCCCGTTAGCGGTGATGATGTCCGCCATGATACCCACCGTGATAGCCGCCACCCCCTCCGCGGTGCCAGCCATTGTCGTGCCGTGGTCCGATAATACAACCGCTTAATAATGTTATCAGCGCAACCACCGAAGCGACTTTAATTAATTTTGTCATAGGAAAGCTCTCCTCTTTTCCAGTAATGACGACATTACGCCTGAAAAGTGGAGTGAAGATGCAGGCTTTGTAGAGTTATTTAAGAAGATATTGCCGGATATTTCATTTTGCTGAAGTTTATGGCGAGGAGAACAAAGGAAATAAGAAAGGGCTGAATAGCGATTATTCTCAGCGAGAATAGTCTTAAAAGCAAGCGAAAATAATTCTCATTTAAAATGAATTATAGCTACATTATTAGCAGGACTTTTCACCAGGAGAGAAACATGGCGTATGAGGTAAAAAATGTACTGACGTTGCAGGCTGAGCTGGGCGAATGTCCGCTCTGGTCAACCGCGGAGCAGGTGCTGTGGTGCGTCGATATTCTGGCACCGGCGATTCACCGTTTTGATCCGGCCAGCGGCGAACTGCAAACCTTTCCTCAGCCGGAAGAGGTGGGATGTATTGGCTTACGCGAGCAGGGCGGGCTGATTGCTGCCTTGCGGAGCGGCGTCTGGTTGCTGGACGCGCAGGGCAAACCGGAAAAAAAGGTGGCGGACAATCCGGGTGAAGCCGCACGCAGCCGTTTTAATGATGGCCGTGTCGATCCCTGGGGAAACTTCTGGTGTGGCAGCCTGTGGGAGCCGCAGGACAAAAATGGCGGTCTGTTATGTCGGGTCACGCCTGAGCTGAAGCTGGACGTTAAAGCGCGGGATATCAAAATCTCCAACGGCGTGGCGTTCTCTCCCGATCGTCGCTGGATGTACCACAGCGACACGCCCAACGAAGTGCTCTATCGCTATCCGTTAGACAGCCAGGGCGAACCGGGTGAACGCAGCGTCTTTCGTCGTTTTGACCCTGCCGGTGGATTACCGGATGGCGCGGCGGTGGACAGTGAAGGATATTACTGGTCAGCGCAGTTTGATGGCGGGCGCGTCGTGCGTATCGATCCGCAGAGCAGCGAGATTGTCGATGAGATCCTGCTGCCGGTGAAATGGCCTACCATGGTGGCCTTTGGCGGGGCCGATTTGAAAACGCTGTTTATCACCAGCTCGCGCGAAGATCGCACCGATGAAGAGCTGGCGCGCTACCCTGAGTCCGGAGATATTCTTGCGGTTAAGGTCGACGTGGCGGGTATAGCAGAGCCGCATTTCCGCGGTTGAGCAAAGGGCCGCATTATCGCGGCCCGTAAAGATTAATGGCGTTGCAACACCGGCTTACCGGCCACCGGCTGATGCGGCAAACGGATGGTCAGTGACAGCAACAGGGAGATCACCAGCAGGGTCATAATCAGACTGAAAGTGACGGTAAAGCCGCCAAACAAGGAAGCGACCAGTGAACCCATCACGCTACCAATACCAAAGCCGAGATAGAGCAGACCGTAATTTTTAGTCAGGTTGTTAAGGCCGAAAAAGTCACTGACCAGCGAGGGGAACACGGTGATGGTACCGCCGAAGCTGAAGGCGATGCAGGCTAACGACAGGAAGAAAGTGGTTTCATTCATATGGGTAAACAGCAGCACACTCATTCCCGTCAATGAAACCACCTGCGCCAGCGAAATCACCCGAATACGCATCATCTTATCCGAGAGCACACCCAGCACCAGGCGGCCGCTGAGGTTAGCAATGGCGATGACCGTCACCGCGTTGGCGGCAGTCTGGGTGGAGAGATGCACCAGACCTTCGCCGATATCCTTCGCGACACCAATCACATATAAACCGCTCATACAGGCCGTCAGGAACATCAGCGCCAGCATCCAGTATTGTGGCAGGCGTACTGATTGCGCCAGCGTGTAATCGCGCGACTGTTGCTGGCTGGTGCTGGCCCCGCTTTGCAGTGGCGCATCACGCATCAGCAGTGCCCCCGCCACGATCATCGACATCGCCAGCAGACCCCAGATAATAAAAGTCTGTTCCAGACCAAACCGGCTAAGCAGTGCGCCGCAGATAAATTTAAAGCCAAGGCTACCAAGACCGTAAGCCCCAATCGCACAGGCAGAAATCATCCCTTTACGTTCCGGGAACCACTTCACACAGTTTGAGAGCGTCATCAGGTATCCGGCACCATCTGCCAGACCCACCAACAGGCCGGCGCTGAGATAGAGCATCATCAGGTTATCGGCATGGGCGGTCAGCCAGAAGCCAGAAGCCATCAGCACGCCTGCGCCGATAGTTACGCGGCGAACGCCAAAACGTTCCTGTAGTTTTCCCGCCAGCGACGAGGCGATGGCCAGACCTAAACTCAACAGGCCAAACGAGAAGGCGACCTGGCTGATTGACGCATCCAGTTTCTGCGAAAGCTGACCATTGAATAAACTCCATGTGTAAACCGATCCCAGCGCGAACTGGGTAATGACCGTTCCGATCAGTGTGAGCCAGCGGGTACGCTGATGAGTCGCCTGTTGAGTCTGGTTCATGATTTTCTCTCCCGTCCGGGAATGCTGAAATTAGGCTCAGAATAGAGCAGCCTTACGCGCGCACAGGGAATAACGGCATGAACGGAAGCGGGCACGGCATGAAATGCCACTGAGAGGGTATGAATGGCGACGGGAGAAAAGTAACCAAAGCGGCAGCTTAATGATTAAGCGTAATCAGCCGTAAGATAATGTTTCAGGCAGACCATTTTGTCAGCAGCTTTGCAGATTGTTTGCCAGGCTAAAGGTTCACTTATCAGGAGGAAATATGAAAGACCGGACATATGAATCCATTACCAGTGAGGATGAGGTGTGCTGCATCATCGGTCAGGCAGTGATTGAACTGAGTGCGGAACAACAGCCTGTGACCAAATCGACGTTAGCGCTTAAATTATTGTCGATGGCCGATCGTGATAGCGACGATGAGCGTGTTCTGCTCTACTGGATTGCCCGTAAGGCAATTAATCAACCACAAAAACTTATTCAACAGCAGCAATGGGCATGATGCTCATCCGGATGCGGGCCGCAACCCGCCTCCACGTCAGGCGATAGCGCGGCGACGGCTTGCCGGCCAGCGGGCAAACATCACCAGATTGCCCAGCAAAATCATGACAAGGCCAGGGATGGCGCTGACATGCCACTCGTAGCCTTCATAGCGGGTAGATAACGCCAGCGCAACCAGCGGAAACAGTACCGTTGTGTAGGCGGCGCGGCTCGATCCGATGCGACCCACCAGCGTAAAATATGCCCAAAAGCCCAGTACCGAACCAGCGATGGCCAGATAGCTCAGCGCAGCCAGCCATTGTCCGTTCCAGGTCGGCTGAAGCGAAACGCCCTGCAGCAGCGACACCCCCGCCATCAGCAGCGCGCCATATAACATACCGTAGCTGTTAGTGGTCAGAACATCGCGTTGCCGCCGTTGATGGCGCTGGCTAATCATATTACCGAACGAAAAGCCCAGCGTGCCGAGCGCGCTTAGCCCGATTCCCCACAATAATTCACTGGACGCCTCCGTATAACGCAGGTCGTGCCAGAACAGCGCCACAATACCCGCCATACCCAGCACTATTGCCGGAATCAGACGTGGAGAAGGACGCTGGCCGAAAAAAATCCAGCTGTTGATAGCGTTATACATCACCGCCATCGAAAAAATCACCGACTCCAGGCCGCTGCTGATGTAACCGGAAGCGTAGTAGAAGCAGACAAAGTTAAAGCCAAACACGCAGCCACCCTGCAGCAGGCAAAACAGATGATCCTGCAGAGTTAAGTGATGCAGCCGTTTCAGCGCTTTAAGCAGCAACAGCATCACCAGTGAGGCCAGTAAAAAGCGCCAGAATACGGCCACGGTCACGGCGGTGATACCTGCCGATTGTTGCGCATAGATGGCAATCCAGGTGGTGCCCCAGATCAGAACAACAGAGAGATACAAAAACAGGTTCATGGTCGCGTTCCTTACCCTAAAGTTGCCAGTGTGCAGCCAGCACGCTGTCGCGTCTTGCATCGGGCTGCGGGAGATTTGCAAAATCTTGCGCATTTTTGAGTACCCGTTGCGATGTAGCCTGTTCTCTCTGCCGTCGGAGCCGTAAACTGGCTCTCTGTTTCACTGACGCTGACCTTATGATGCGCACTTACCAGACGTTTGAAACCCTGCAACGCCACAAAGCGCAACTACGCGATAGGGTGCAGCTGCACAGCGGTCTGCAACTGGCGGCCTGGTTCAACAGTGGCGATCGCGTGACAACGCTCAGCGATCACCACACGCTGAGTCTCTATATCGAAGGTGGCTACGATACCTGGCATAAAACTGCCCACGGCTGGCGTAATGGCGGGGCGCCGGATCGTTTCTGTCTGATGCCCGCGGGCATTGAATCGACGTGGGATCTGCGTGCCGATTTGGCCTTTGTGCATCTTTATTGCAGCGAAGCGCAACTGCGGCATCTGGCTGAACAGGTCTGGGATCGCAGTCCGGCACAGTTAAATCTGCATGAAAAGATCTTCTCAGCCGACCCGCGGATTACCCAGCTCTATCGCCACTTTTTGCTGAGCTGCGACTGGCAACAGCCTGCCAGCCAGTTGACGCTCAGCAGCGCATCCACCTTGTTGCTAACCCATCTGTTGCAGCAATATAGCGAAGTGCAGTGGCAGCTCCCTCAGGTGCGCGGCGGTCTGGCACCCGTGGTATTGCGACGGGTGCTCGATTTTATCGATGCGCATCTTGATCAGCCGTTAACGCTGGCCGATCTGGCGTTCGAAGCGGCACTGAGTGAGTTTCATTTTGCCCGCATGTTTCGTCACACCGTGGGCGAATCGCCGCACCAGTTCGTCATGCGTCGCCGTATGCTGCGAGCGCAGTTATTACTGGCGCAGCCGTCCCTGACGCTGACCGAGATTGCTCTGCACTGCGGTTTTCACTCTTCCAGCCACTTCAGCCACCGTTTCCGTCAGGTACACGGCGTGACGCCATCAGCTTTTCGTCAGGCGAAGCGCCCATCGCGGATTGAATAGCGGCATTTACCGCAGAAGAAACGGTTAACTGCAAGCTGCGATAACCTTGTACCGTTCTCAGCGTCAGGGGTGCGGCGTCTGAAGGTTGTCAGACAATAAAAAACCTCGCCGGAGCGAGGTCGTTTTACCGGGCAGGCCGTCATTGAATAGTAAACTGCCAGGAGCCCATCGGTTTGCGAACCAGCATCATGGTTTTTTCCACACCATCAATCACCACATAATACTGTTCATTGAGTTTGAGGCCTCTGGGAAACGATTCATTCCCTTCATAGCGCACCGTAATTTTATTGCCGAATATTTCTGCATCAGCCTGCTGACCAAACTGGGGCAGAGTAATTTTCTTTTTCACGCCTGGGGTCCTCGTTTTGATCGGTTGAGTGAACGGCAGACTGTTACGGTTTGATACTGTTGCTGCCGGTGGAAGTCATTACAATACTCCAACTATTATGGCATCTCTATTGTGTGCCCGGGCTCGTCAGTCTGTGAAAGTAAGGGGGGATATCGCTGTGGCTGGAAAATTTACCGGGCTGTGCGCAACAGAAGGGCGTTTATGGGCTTTTTAATAGCGTTCAGTGAGAGGCGGGTTCGGTTTGAAGTGGTGTCCCCTGCAGGAATCGAACCTGCAACTAGCCCTTAGGAGGGGCTCGTTATATCCATTTAACTAAGAGGACGACGGCGCGCAGTATAGCGCAGATAGGCGCAGAATTTCACTACGACGCCGTGCGTTTGCTCATTCCGACAGCAACTTAACCTTTTTGCTCTTCACGCTCGCGGCGTTTCTCCTGCTTTTTCTGGTCGGCTTTGGCTTTGGCAACCGCCGCCTCGCTCATGTCGTTGCGGATCTGCGCATGGCTGATCAGGGCAAAAATCAGGGTACCGCCGGTAATGTTACCTAGCAGCGTCGGCAGGGCGAAGGGCCAGAGGAACTGGTGCCACGGAATGCTGCCATTAAAGACCAGGTAAAGCACCTCGACCGAACCCACGACGATGTGCGCCAGATCGCCCAGCGCCACCAGCCAGGTCATCATCACAATCACCACCAGTTTAGCCCCGCCGGCAGAGGGGAACATCCAGACCATGGTGGCGATAATCCAGCCGGAGATTACCGCATTGGCAAACATCTCGCCTGGGGTGTTTTCCATCACTTTCATGCTGATGTCAGTAAACGCCTGACGGGTCGCATCATCAAAGATTGGCATCTCAGTAAAGGCCAGCGCCGCCAGCGCGGTGCCGATCAGATTGCCCAGCAGCACAAAGCCCCATAAACGCAGCAGCAGACCGACATTGACCCAGGTCGGCTTGTGCATCACCGGTAATACCGCGGTGACGGTGTTCTCGGTAAACAGCTGCTGGCGCGCCATAATGACAATCACAAATCCAAAGGTGTAGCCGAGATTTTCCAGTAAAAAGGCGCCTGGCACGCCCTCAAGATTGACCTGGAATATCCCTTTCGCCATCAGTGACGCGCCCATCGATAAGCCGGCTGCAATGGCTGACCAGAGCAGAGCCATACCGTCGCGTTCCAGCTCTTTCTCCCCATCCTGACGAATCTCTTCATGTATAGCTGCTGCACGCGAAGGTAGCGCCTCCTCGTCGACTTCTATTTCGGTCCCCTCGTCCTTTTCATCGCTTTCAACGTCATTGTGACCCTGTTGGTTACCTGATGAAGGCTTCATGTTTTCTCCTGGTAATAGTGCTGTGGCGTAATAAGCGTAGCTGCTTTTTATTTGCCGATAATGTAACGGCGGATATGAATAAGCGTAACAACCTTTTTCGTAGCTGTATTTTTAAGCGACCTGTGTGCCACACCGCACTTATCGCCTCCTGACAGCCGCGCTGAACGGTGCTGCAGACTTCGGCCCACAGCAACATTGTGGTATTATCCTGGCCTTCTTTTAGCTGGTGCGATCCCCCCTTCATGTTGGAAATCATTACGCTCTCTTGTGTACGCGATGAAAGAACGCTGTTTCATCAGCTGTCGTTCAGCGTTGATGCTGGCGACATTGTGCAGATTGAAGGGCCAAATGGTGCCGGTAAGACATCGCTGTTGCGTTTAGTGGCGGGATTAAGCCGGCCAGAGCAGGGCGAAATACACTGGCACCATCGCCCGATCGCGCAGCAGCGTGAGCAATGGCACATGTCACTGCTTTACCTGGGGCACCATCCCGGCGTGAAGGCGGTGCTCTCCCCGCTGGAAAACCTGCGTTTTTATCACCGCGACTGCGAAGATGCGCAGATTTTTGCCGCGCTGGAAAGTGTGGATCTGCTCGGTTACGAAGAGGTGCCGGTGGCACAACTCTCTGCCGGTCAGCAGCGTCGGGTCGCGCTGGCACGTTTATGGCTCAGTCGCGCCACCTTATGGGTTCTGGATGAGCCGCTGACTGCCATCGACAAAACGGGTATCGAAAAATTAATGATGAAATTTGCTCAGCATGCCGATAATGGCGGAGCGGTGATACTGACGACCCATCAGGATCTGCCCGACCCTGCAGGGCGCGTGCGTAAAATTCGCCTCAGTGCGGCGGAGTCAACCTGATGCTGTTTCGTCTTATTCAGCGTGAATTGCGCATCGCCTTTCGCGGCGGGGCAGATGTGGTTAACCCATTGTGGTTTTTCCTGATCGTCATCACCCTGTTTCCGCTGGGTATCGGACCCGATCCGCAACAGCTGGCGCGTATTGCGCCCGGAGTTGCCTGGGTTGCCGCGCTGCTGGCCTCGCTGCTGGCGCTTGAGCGGCTATTTCGCGATGACTTTATCGACGGCTCACTTGAGCAACTGCTGCTGCTGCCGACGCCGCTGCCGGTCACGGTGATCGGCAAAGTGATTGCGCACTGGCTGGTAACCGGATTACCGCTGATTGTCCTGTCGCCGCTGGCGGCACTGCTGTTATCGCTCGATTTTAACGGCTGGTGGGCGATGGCGTTAACGCTGCTGATCGGCACGCCTACTCTGAGCTTTCTCGGCGCTATCGGTGTTGGGTTAACGGTAGGTCTACGGCGCGGCGGCGTGCTGCTGAGCCTGCTGGTGCTGCCGCTGGCCATTCCGGTGCTGATTTTTGCCAGTGCGGCCATCGATGCTGCTGGCCAGGGTTTACCCATTGGTGGCTATCTGGCCATCCTCGGGGCGATGCTGCTGGTCAGCGCGACGCTCTCTCCGTTTGCGACCGCGGCGGCGCTTCGGATCACGCTGCAATGAGTTCACCACCGCGGCGCAGCGCCCAATAATCATTAACCGTAAATGTGAGCACTTGCTATGTGGAAAGCGTTACATCAGCTGGCTAAACCCGACCGGCTTTATCAACTCTCTGGCCGTCTGGTGCCCTGGTTCGCCGTGACGGGCCTGGCGGCACTGCTGCTGGGTTGGATCTGGGGATTTGGTTACGCACCGGCTGATTATCAGCAGGGCGACAGTTTCCGCATTATCTATATTCACGTTCCGGCCGCCATGTGGTCGATGGGTATCTACGCCTCAATGGCCATCGCGGCGTTCTGCGGGTTGGTGTGGCAGTTGAAAATGGCCGACCTGGTCTCTGCCGCAATGGCACCGGTGGGCGCGGTGTTTACCTTTATCGCGCTGGTGACTGGCTCGGCATGGGGGAAACCGATGTGGGGCACCTGGTGGATCTGGGACGCGCGCCTCACCTCTGAGCTGGTGCTGCTGTTCCTCTATATGGGCGTTATTGCGCTCTACCACGCTTTCGACGATCGTCGCACTGCCGGACGTGCCGCCGGTATCCTGATTCTGGTGGGCGTGGTGAATCTGCCGATCATTCACTATTCGGTTCAGTGGTGGAACACCCTGCATCAGGGCTCCTCCGGCATGCTGCAGCAGGCAATTGCGCCGGTGATGCGTACGCCGCTGCGCTGGGCGATTCTCGGTTATCTGCTGTTGTTCATCGCGCTGACCCTGATGCGGTTACGTAATCTGATTTTATTAACCGAACGCCATCGCCCCTGGGCCATCAGCGTGGCGAACAAGGGAGAGAAAGCATGACACCGGCATTTTCCTCATGGCACGCCTTCTTCGCCATGGGCGGTTACGCCTTCTATGTCTGGCTAGCGGTCGCCTGCACCCTGATCCCGCTGATCGGTCTGATCATACATACCCTGCTGACACGCCGTCGTCTGCTGGCGGAGATTCGCCAGCGCGAGGCGCGGGAACGCCGCATCCGGACAGCGAAAAGTCAACAAGCCGCTGCTGACGCGGCAGGAGAAACTCTGTGAATATCCGTCGACGTAATCGCCTGTATGGCGTGCTGGCGATTCTGGTCGGCCTCAGCCTGGCCACTGCGCTGGTGATGTATGCGCTGCGCTCGAACATCGACCTGTTTTATACCCCGAGTGAGATTCTCTACGGCAAAGGCGAGGCGCATGAGATACCGGAGCCGGGTCAACGGCTGCGGGTTGGCGGCATGGTGATGCCGGGCAGCGTCAAACGCGATCCCAAAACGCTGGCCGTTTCGTTCAAACTTTATGATGCCAATGGCGTGGTCAGCGTCAGCTTTGAAGGGATTTTGCCGGACCTGTTCAGGGAAGGGCAGGGCGTGGTGGCGCAAGGGGTACTGGAGACAGGCAACCGGATTACCGCCAAAGAGGTGCTGGCGAAGCACGATGAAAAATATACGCCGCCGGAGATTGAAGACGCGATGAAGAAAAATCACAACGGCCCGCAGTCGCTGTATCAGCCAGGAAAACAGTCATCATGATGCCGGAAATCGGAACCTTTCTGCTCTGTCTGGCACTGGGTATTTCGCTGCTGCTCAGCACCTATCCGCTGTGGGGCGCCGTGCGCCAGGATGCCCGCCTGATGGCAATGGCGCGCCCGCTGGCCGCTGGCCTGTTTGTGCTGATTGCCGCGGCTTTTTTGCTGCTGGTCTGGGCGTTCATCGCCAATGATTTTACCGTCAGCTACGTCGCCACCAACTCCAACAGCCTGCTGCCGGTCTATTACCGCATTGCTGCCACCTGGGGCGCTCATGAAGGTTCACTGCTGCTGTGGGTGCTGCTGCTCAGTACCTGGACCGTGGCGGTGGCGATCTTCAGTCGCGGGATGCCACAGGATGCGCTGGCCCGCGTGCTGGCGGTGATGGGAATGATCAACCTCGGTTTCCTGCTGTTTATCCTGCTGACCTCCAATCCCTTCAGCCGTACCTTGCCCGACTTCCCGATTGATGGTCACGACCTGAATCCGATGCTGCAGGATATCGGACTGATCTTCCATCCTCCGCTGCTCTATATGGGCTATGTCGGTTTCTCGGTGGCGTTCGCGTTTGCTATTGCCTCCTTAATGGCCGGACGGCTCGATACCGCCTGGGCGCGCTGGTCGCGTCCCTGGACCACCGCGGCCTGGGTGTTTCTCACCATCGGTATCGTGCTCGGGTCGGCCTGGGCCTATTACGAACTGGGCTGGGGCGGTTGGTGGTTCTGGGACCCGGTGGAAAATGCCTCGTTTATGCCGTGGCTGGCGGGCACGGCGTTAATGCACTCGCTGGCGGTCACCGAAAAGCGCGGCACGTTTAAAGCCTGGACGGTGTTGCTGGCCATTACTGCGTTCTCGCTCAGCCTGCTCGGCACCTTCCTGGTGCGTTCCGGTGTGCTGGTTTCGGTTCACTCTTTTGCATCCGATCCGGCGCGCGGCATGTTTATCCTCGCTTTCCTGGTGATTGTGATTGGCAGCTCGCTGCTGCTGTATGCCATTAAAGGCGGACAGGTGCGTAGCCGGGTACAAAATGAAACCTGGTCACGCGAATCCTTTCTGCTCGGCAACAATGTACTGCTGATTGCCGCCATGCTGGTGGTACTGCTCGGCACGCTGTTGCCGCTGGTTCATAAGCAGCTTGGACTAGGCAGCATCTCAGTGGGTGAGCCGTTCTTTAACACCATGTTCAGCTGGCTGATGGCGCCGTTTGCCTTGCTGCTGGGGATCGGGCCGCTGGTGCGCTGGCGTCGTGACCAGCCACAAAAGCTGGCGAAACGGCTGGCGCTGGCGCTGCTCGTGACGCTGGCGGGCTCAATCGTGATCCCCTGGTGGTTGCAGGATCGTATTGCCGCCATGACCGTGGTCGGACTGCTGATGTCGCTGTGGATTATTGTGCTGACGCTGCTGGAACTGCATGAGCGCGCCACTCATCGGCACACTTTTTTTACCGGACTGCGCCATCTCTCGCGCAGCCACTGGGGCATGGTGCTGGGCCATCTTGGCGTCGGCGTCACTGTGATTGGTATTGCGTTCAGCACCCAGTACAGCGTCGAGCGCGATGTGCGCATGAAGGCGGGTGACAGTGTGGACATTCATCACTATCACTTTGTTTTTCGTGGCGTGCAGAACCTGCAGGGGCCGAACTACAGCGGTGGTGCGGGCCTGATTGAAGTGACGCGCAACGGTAAACCGGAAGCGATGCTGCAGGCTGAAAAACGTTTCTACACCGCCGCACGCACCATGATGACCGAAGCGGCGATTGACGGCGGCTTCAGTCGCGATCTCTACGCTGCGTTAGGCGAAGAGCTGGATGATGGTGGCTGGGCTGTGCGGATCTATTACAAACCCTTTGTGCGCTGGATCTGGTTCGGCGGCCTGTTAATGGCGCTGGGTGGCCTGTTCTGCCTGTGCGATCCCCGTTATCGCGCCCGCAAAAAAGCGACACCTCAGGAGCTGGCATGAATAAGAAAATCCTGTTTATTCCGCTGGTGCTGTTTCTGCTGCTGGCGGCGGCGCTGCTGTGGCAGCTGTCACGCAATGCCGATGGCGACGATCCGACCCGGCTGGAGTCGGCACTGATCGGCAAGCCGGTGCCGCTGTTCAGACTGGAGGCGCTGGATCAGCCGGGTAAAGTTTACGATCAGCAGGTGCTGACCGACGGTAAGCCGTTACTGCTGAACGTCTGGGCCACCTGGTGCCCGACCTGTCGCGCTGAACATCACTACCTGAATAGCCTGGCGGAACAGGGCATTCGGGTGGTGGGTCTGAACTACAAAGACGATCGCAACAAAGCGGTCAGCTGGCTGAATACGCTGGGTAATCCTTATGCCCTCAGCCTGTATGACGGTAACGGGATGCTCGGGCTGGATCTGGGGGTTTACGGTGCGCCAGAAACCTTCCTGATCGATGGCAAAGGCATCATTCGCTATCGCCATGCCGGCGATCTGAATGAACGTGTCTGGCAGCAGGAAGTGAAGCCGTTGTGGCTCAAATACAGTAAGGAGGCCGGAGCATGAGGCATCTGTTACTGCTGACCTGCGCGCTGCTGCTCAGCTTCAGCCTGTGGGCCTCTATCGATACCCTGCAGTTCGATTCGGTGGCGCAGGAGGAGCAATACCGCGATCTGACCGCTTCGCTGCGCTGCCCGAAATGCCAGAACAACAGCATCGCCGACTCGAACGCGATGATTGCGGCGGATATGCGTCTTAAGGTTTATCAGCTGATGAAGCAGGGCCAGGATCGCCAGCAAATCATCGATTACATGGTGGCGCGCTACGGCAACTTCGTCACTTACCAGCCGCCCGTAACGCCATCAACGTTGATTTTGTGGGTCGGACCGGCGCTGTTCGTGCTGCTGGGCGGCGGGGTTATCGTGCTGCGCAGTCGCCAGCGTAAAACCCGCAGTGAGCTGGACGAAGATGAACAACAGCGTCTTGATGCGCTACTTAAGTCAGACAGGAAGCCGTAATGAGTGCATTTTGGATCACCCTTTTACTGTTATTACTGGCGGCCTGTGTCCTGTTTCTTGTAGCGGGCTGGCGGCAACGTCAGGCCAGCGCTGGCGATCGCGACCGCCTCAATCAGCGCTTCTATCATCAGCGGCTGAGCGAGCTGGCGCAGGACGAAGAGCAGGGCGTGGTGGCGGAGCGACCGGTGATGGAGCGGGAACTGCAACAGACGCTGCTGGCCGATATCCCGCCCGCGACTGCGCTGCAGCCGCACAGCAGCAGCCGCTGGATATTACTGCCGGGGCTGATTCTGCTGCTGGTGGTGTCGCTGGGGACGTATCTGAAAGTCGGCGGTCTGACGCAGCTGATCGGCTGGAAGCAGGTAGAGCAAGCGTATCCTGACTTGCGGGCGCGGTTAATGGACCCGGCAGCTAAACCGCTGAGTATGGAAGAGCTGGCGCGGTTGCAGCTTGGGCTGCGCAGCGCACTGCAGTCGGAACCGGATAACCTCAACGACTGGACCATGCTGGGCCGGCTCGGCATGGTGCTGAATAACGCCAGCGTTGCCAGCCAGGCGTTTGAACGGGCCTTGCAGTTAGCGCCCAATGATACCGCACTGAAGCAGGATTACGCCGAAGTGCTGACCCGCTCCAGCGATCCGCAGGATAACCGCCAGGCGGCGCTGCTGCTGCACGAATTGCTTAAAGCTGATGGTCACAACCTGCGTACTCTGGGGCTGCTGGCGTTCAATGCCTATGAGCAGCAGCAATACGATCAGGCCATTGACGCCTGGCAAACGCTGCTGGCGCTGTTGCCGGCCGGTGATGAGCGGCGCGTCATGATTGCCCGCAGCATTGAACAGGCTAAAACGGCCGCCGGACAACAGAGCAGCCAGCTGGCTATCACTGTCAGCCTGACGCCGCAGGCAGAAAAAATGTTACCGCAAGGCGGAGTGTTGTATATTTCTGTGTCTGATGGTGTCTCGCCGGTGCCGGTGGCCGTAAAGCGAATGCCGCTCAGCCACTTCCCATTATCGCTGACGCTGGATGACAGTAATGCCATGATGCCGGATCGCCTGCTGTCGGCACAGCATCAGATTCAGGTCCGGGCGCGAATTTCTCGCGACGGTAGCGCCAACCCCCGGTCGGGTGACTGGTCCGGTCTGAGCGCGATCACGCCCTGGGATGGTCATCAGCAGATAGCAGTAGAAATTAATCAACAGCAGCCCTGAGCGCGTGACCGATCACGTTCAGGCGGACCCCGTGGCAACCCTGGCTGACGTGAAGTTAGCTATGCTGATGGGATATGCAGGTTCGTTACCGGGCTGCCGCCTGAAAATGGGCAGACCTTTTTTCATCCGCACAGGGAGAATGGAATGAATTATCGCCTGACCAGCCTGGCTGTCGCCAGCCTCCTTCTGGTAGGTTGTGCCAGTTCGAAGCCAGCGAATGACGAACCCGCTCAGCGCAGCGATCCGTTCGAAGGCTTCAACCGCACGATGTTTAACTTTAACTACAACGTGCTGGACCCCTATGTGCTGCGCCCGGTGGCAGTGGCCTGGCGCGATTATGTGCCGGTACCGGCCCGTACCGGACTAAGTAATTTCCTCGGCAACCTCGAAGAGCCCGCCAGCATGGTCAACGCCATTCTGGTCGGCAACGGACGGGATGCGGGTATTCACTTCACCCGTTTCTTCCTGAACAGTGTGCTGGGTCTGGGCGGATTCATTGACGTGGCCGGTAAAGCCAATCCGGAGCTGGCGCGTGAAGAGCCGCACCGTTTCGGCACCACGCTGGGACACTATGGCGTTGGTTATGGTCCCTATGTAGAACTGCCGGCTTACGGCAGCTTTACCGTTCGCCAGGATGGCGGCGATTATGTCGATACCCTCTATCCGATTCTGGGCTGGCTGACCTGGCCGATGTCGATTGGTAAATGGACGCTGGAAGGCATTGAGACGCGGGCGCAATTGCTTGACTCGGATGCGATTCTGAAACAGCAAAGCGATCCTTACGCCTTTATCCGCAACGCCTACTTCCAGCGTCACGATTTCCTGGCGCGCGGCGGTAAGCTCAAGCCGGAAGAGAACCCGAACGCAGCAGCGATTCAGGACGATCTGCAGGATATTGACGCGCAGTAACCTCCGCCAGCATCGGCTTCTGCCAGTAAAAAGGGCGACTCACCGGAGTCGCCCTTTTTGTTTGCTTTTGCGCATCAGAACTTATAGTTAAAGTTCGCGCCATACAGCCAGGCCTTACCTTCGGAATTAAAGGTATAAGGGCCTTCTTTGACTGTTACGTTCTGACCATGCATATAAGAGATACCGACATCGACTGAGGCGTGATCGTCGAAAGCATAGGAGGTACCGGCGCTGAGCCACAGGCGATCCTGATCCGGGATCGAGATTGAGCGCTTATCGGCCGGAACCGGGCTGTCATCAAAGGCGATACCGGTACGGAACGTCCAGTTCTTGTCATAAAAGTAGGTGGTCCCTAATGCAATACGCCAGGCATCGCGGTAACTCTCATCTTTATAGAACAGGGTCTGCCCGTTAGAACCGGTCGCTTTCAACTCCTGGAACTGACTCCAGCTGGTATAGGCCATGCTGTAGTGTACCGCCCACTGCGGAGCCACTTTGTGCCAGCCTGACACTTCCCACATTTCCGGCAGATTAAGGGTCAGTGCGCCAGGAATGGTCGAGCCGTTAGTGCCGTAAGGGATGCCCGACTGCTGCGGATTATTGACCGCGTTCAGCGCGGAAGGAAGATTACTTTTGTAATCGCCATCGAAATCAACTTTCACTTCCGAGCGGTAGGTAAAGCCGAAACGGTTATTTTCATCCACTTCATACAGGATGCCGGCGTTCCAGCCGTAGCCCCACTCATCGCCTTTCAGATGGGCGACCTGGGTATCAGCCGGAATGCGTAATGCCGCGCCTGATTCACCGGCATAACGCTCGATTTTGGCTTTAGCATAGACGGCATCAAATCCCACCCCGACACTAAAATGTTCATTCAGCCGGTAGGCGGTGCTGAGATTAAAGTTCCCGGTCATCAGGTCAGTTTTACCGCCATAGCCACCGGCGGTGTAACCATTATTAAACTCTGTCGCTAAGCCATAATTGGACGTGGCAGAGGCACCGATCCACCATTGATCGTTAATCGGCTGAACATAATGAATATTCGGCACCCACTGGTTCGGGGCGATATTATTGGCATCAAGGCTACGGCCGCTCTGACTGCGACCACTGATATTGACATCCGGGTCGATATAGACCGCGCCAATAGAGAATGCCGGACGATCCATTAATGCCATCGTTGCCGGATTACGGCTGGCGGATGCGGCGGTATCGCCCATTGCACCTTCGCCTGAATATGCGCGACCTAAACCAATCGAAGAAAATTCATTTAACTGAAACCCAGCTGCGTAAACGTGTGAAGAGACAAGTGCCACTGCAGCCGCCACGGCTGACTTTGCAAACAGGTTTTTATGGTTCATGACCACAACCTCATGTGAATTATTATTTAACGTTATTACGTCGCGTAACAAGGGACGGCGGATTGTAGGGACTGATG
>Ga0308167_1001122_pt1 | contig 34519 bp, 42 predicted proteins | sample PhyCR1_2_FD_202138 | JGI IMG/M metagenome (GOLD analysis project Ga0308167, IMG submission 202138) | Phyllosphere microbial communities from UC Gill Tract Community Farm, Albany, California, United States - DLSLRC.R1 | ecosystem: Host-associated > Plants > Phyllosphere > Unclassified | place... | reverse complement strand
CACGATGGCGGCGGCAACGGCCACCACGGGCAGCGTTATCAGCCCGAGCGCGCCGGTAATGGCGCCGCCCGCGATGCTGAATCCGGTGGCCAGCAGCCCGGCCCCGGCGATGATGGCGTTAATGCCCGCCATCACCGGCCACGCAATCAGCCCGATGGCGCCCAGCGCACCCACGAAAATCAGCCCGGCCACGGCCGCTCTGGCGATGCCGCCAGCCAGTTCGGGGTTGGCCTGTATCCATTTATCCACCGTCAGCAAAAATGCGGTGGTGTCCTGCGTCAGCTGGCGCAGGGTGCCGTCGAGCTGGTCGTAAAGGTCGGTGCCGATGGCCTCCTGCGCCGACTGCAGTTCTTTAAAGTCGCCGCCGAGGTTGTCCTGCTGCACCTTAACCAGCGCACCCGTGCTGCCGTCCGACTGCTGAAAGGTTTTCGTCAGGTCGTCGAGCAGCCCGCTCGTGGCGCCCTTCATCAGCGTGACCGCTGAGGAGGCGGCCTCCTCGCCGAAGATGGTCTTCAGGTACTCCGCCTGCTGCGCCGTGCCGAGCTTATTCTTCTCAAAGGATTTCTGCATTTCCTTAAGGATAGTGAAGAACGGGCGCATGTTTCCCCTGCTGTCCGAGGTCTTCACGCCCAGCTCTTTAATCGCCTTGAACGCCTCGCCGGTCGGCGCCTGCACGCGCAGCAGCATGGCGCGCACGCCCGTCCCGGCCATGCTGCCGGTGGTGCCCTCCTTCGCCAGCGCGCCAATCATCGCCGTGGTCTGCTCGACGCTCACGCCCGCGTTTTTCGCCACCGGGGCGATGTAGGTCAGGGCGTCGTTGAGGCCGTCGAAGTCTGCCGCCGTTTTGTTCAGCGTTGCCGATATCACGTCGCCCAGGTGCGCCACCTGGCTGTTGGCGAGGCCGAAGGCGTTTTTGGTGCTCATCAGCAGCTTCGCGCTTTCCTCCATCGTCCGGTTGTTGGCCAGCGACATGTTGAGCGTGACCGGCGTTGCCGCCCTGATGTCGTCAGCCGTGCCGCCCGATTTGGCGATGATGATCTGCGCCTGCGCGGCATCGTTCGCCGACGCGGCGGTGTTGTCGCCGATGCTGCGCGCCTGCGTCCTCAGCGACTGAAATTCGGGCGAGGCTTTATCCACGCCGAGCGTGGCCTGCAGCGTGGAGTTGGCCAGCGCAAAGTCGTAGCCGGGGCGCAGCACTGACGACGCCGCCACGGCGCCCACGGTGGCCGCCCCGACACCGGCCGCGCCGACGTTACGCACGCCCGCGGACAGCGCCTGCCCGCGGCGGTAGCGCTCGCTGATGTGGTTCAGCCTTTCCTGCTGCTGGTTCAGGCGCTGCAGTTCCTGCCGCTGGCGGCTCAGACTCAGCGTGGCCTGCGCGGCCTCGCTTCTCAGGCGCTGCTGCTCGCTGCTCAGCCTCCGGGTGGAAATGCCCGCGGCGTTTAGTGCCTCACGCTGCTGCTGCACGCTCAGGCGCAGGCTGTTGGTTTTGGTCTGCAGGGCGGCGGCGGCCTGCCGGGCTTTCTCCAGCTCCCGCGCCTGCGCCGCCGTGGGTCGGGCGGTGCTCCTGAAGGCCACCGCGAGCGCGGCCGCCTCGTCTTTCGCGTTCTTCAGCTTCTGCTGCGTGACGGCCAGCTGGCTGCTTGTCCGCCGGAACCCGTCGATTTTCGACGCCTGCGCGTCAAGCTGCTTCAGCCGGTCCTGCGTCTCGCGAATGCCGCCCGACAGCCGGGTGGTTTCGTTGCGGATGGCCTTAAACGGGCGCGTCGCCTGGTCTACCGCCTTCAACAGCACCTGCAGCTTAAGGTTATTGCTCATCGGTTTTTGCTCCGCTGCGGATCAGCGCCTGATGCCGCCAGTCGAGCAGCTCGGCCAGCGGCATGACGTACATTTCAGAGGGGGGCCAGTGGAACACGGTGGCCACGTCGGCCATCAGGTCGCTGACCGTCAGACCGCCGGGCCAGCTCAGTCGTCCGACTTCGGCGACAAAAAACCGATCACCTTCCCGGCCAGCGCAATCAGGTCGGCCGGATCGAGGGCGTTGCACTCCGCTTTGGTCAGCGCCGGGACGGTGATGCGCGGCAGCACGGTGATCAGCGCGTCCACGTCGGAGCCTGCGAGGTCGGCCAGCCGCACGCCGCGCAGCGCGCCCGCGTTGGGTTTAATCAGTTCCAGCTGCGTGATGTCGGACTCGCCGCGCTTCAGGGGAAACTCCAGTACCACGACGTTTTCTTTCGGTTCCATGTTGTCTGTCTCTTTATTCAGTTGATTACGGGCCAGCGGCGGGTGCTGGCGTCGGGTTTACATCAGGCCGATGTTTTTGCGGCGCTGCTCCAGCCGGTCAACGCCGCCGACCTTCTCCACCATGTTGATGGTGTCGATTTCAATCAGCTCTTTGCCGTTCCACGTCAGTTTGAAATAGGTGTTTTTGGTGGTGATTTTGGTTTCGGTATCCTCGCCGGTTTTGGCCTCGCCAAAATCAAACGCCTGATGCCGTCCGCGCACCTCGATCTCGACGGCAATTTCCTCGCCGGTGTCGTCGCGCTGGTAGGAGCCGGTAAAGCGCAGCGGCACGTTAGCCGAGGCGCCCCACTGCGTCAGCACCAGGTCGTCCATGCCGCCGATGCTCCATTCCATATCCAGCGCGTCGTCGTCCAGGCCGTTATCGATGTGCGCGGCGCCGTTCATGCCGCCGCCCCGGAACGGGTCAAGCTTGCGCGACAGCTTCGGCAGGGTCACGGCGGTGACCACGCCCTGATAGCTGTTCGAGTCGTTGAAAAGGTTCATCGCCTTCAGTTTTCTTGGCAGTGCCATTTATCCGGCTCCTCAGCTGTTAACGGATGCGGCGAAGGTCGCCAGGTATTTGTCGGTGATGCGCTGGCGCAGGGTCAGGTCTTCCAGCGGCGGCACCGGCGTGTAGTCATAGTCAATCGACAGCCTGCCCGCCTTCAGCGTGTCCTTATCGTTGGCCGTGTCGTCGTACCAGCAGGACGCGCCCAGCAGATAACCGGCGCTGACCAGCTCGCGGAATTTAGCGTTGATGCCCGCGATAATCTCGCGCACCAGTACCGGCGTCAGCGGCTTGTCGTTCGCCCACATGTGCGCCTCGGCCATCGTATCGGCCAGCACCTGCGCCGTGCGGGTGTAGTTCTCAAACTGAAACAGCGGATCGTCGCTGCAGGTGCGGTTGCCCCAGAAGCGGAAGCCGTCCTTACGGATAAGGGTGGTGACGCACGCCTGATTGAGCAGGTCGGCGTCGGTGCCGGTCTGCTGCAAATCCCAGAACACGCCCGCCGAAATGCCGGTGACGCCGTTCACGCCGACGTTGGACAGGGTTTTGTGCCAGCCGGTGTCGTTGTCGATTCTGGCGCGCAGGCCGAGCGCACGCGCCGTGGCGTATGCGGTTTCGGATTGGTTGGCCGTGGTGTTCCAGGCGAGGAAGTCCGGCCAGATAACCATCAGTTCGCGCTGGCTGAAGTTGTCGCGGTACTTCATGGCGTCGGAAATGGTTTTGCAGTTCCAGGCGGAGACGTAGGCAAAGGCGCGCAGCTGCTGCGCGATGCTGGCCAGCGACGTCGCCACCTCCAGCGAATCCAGCCCCGGCACGCCGAGAATGCGCGGCTTGACGTCGAGCTGCGTCTGCGCGGAAAGCAGCGCCTTTATGCCGGTGTACTGGCCGTTCTCGTCGGTGGTGCCGATGATGTTGGAAATGGTCTCCGCGTCGGTGGCGCCTTCGGCCACGCGCACCACCACGGTCACGGGTTTGGCCTGGTCAGCGATGGCCTGGAGGGCGCTGGCCAGCGTGCCTTTTTTACCGGCCCTGCCGATTGCCGACAGCACGTTGGTCAGCAGCACCGGCGTGTTGAGCGGTAACGCCGCAGCGTCGGCATCATCTGCGGTACAGACCATGCCAACGATGGCGGTTGAGACGGTGGAAATGGTGCGCGTGCCGTCGTTGATTTCGACGACGCGGACACCGTGATGATAATCAGACATCTGATGCACTCCGTGTTATGGGTGCGCTCAGATTGTCAGCTCAGGGAACGGGATGCATGCGGTTGCGGCCTGCTGGTCTGTCAGCAAACAGAATCACGCAGGCTACGCTGCTTCGCGGCGGGTATGTACCGGTAAACCGTTTTTACGGAGACCTCCAGCACGAGCGAAATCTGCTCCAGCGTGGCGCCATTGGCAAGCATTCTCTCGGCCCGCGCGATAACCTCCGGCGTCATAATGCGCCGCCTTCCGCCGGTGCGTCCCTTTTCCCGTGCGGCACGCAATCCGGCCTGTGTCCTTTCCATAATCAGCTCGCGCTCCATCTCTGCCAGCGCACCCATGATATGAAAGAAGAAACGGCCCATTGGTGTGCTGGTATCGATGCTGTCGGTAAGGCTGCGAAAGTTAACGCCGCGTTCGTGAAGCTGCTGCGTAAGCATAACCAGGTGGCGCATGCTGCGGCCCAGACTGTCGAGCTTCCAGACCACCAGTGTGTCGCCAGCCTGAAGGCAGCGCATTGCCTTTTTAAGGCCCGGCCTTTCGCTGGTTTTTCCGCTGATTCTGTCCTCGAAAATCAGCTCACAATCTGCGCTCTTTAACGCATTGCGTTGCAAATCCGTGTTTTGCTCATTTGTTGACACCCTTACATAGCCGATCAGCATGTTTACACCTCGCTAAATGGCGCGGAGTTTGCCAGTGACGCGGTTTACAGCACCAGTATTTTGTTTCTCAAAAACCTTGGTTTAACAGAAAAGTTTTCCGGGCGTTTTATTGGTCAGCAGATTTTCACCACGCCGGGCGCGATCAACTACAAACCTGCGGCAGGAACGAAGCGCATCAGGATTATCCTGACCGGCGGTGGTGGCAGAGGCTACGGCTATCTGGGATGGGGGACCGGCTTCACAAGCCGTGGCGCAGGCGGCGGCGCAGGCGGAACCGTCATCGCCTGGCTGAACGTGGACGACACCAAAACTTACCCCGGCGTGGTAGGCCGTGGCAGCGATGAAACCCTGTCAGCAACAAGCAGCACATTCAACGGCCAGCTGACGGCAGGCAACGGCGTCAATACTTCGTCAGGTGATTCGGGCGGTCCGGGTGGCTCGGCTGTCGGCGGGGACCTGAATCTTCAGGGGGGTGACGGCAGCGATGCGCCTGGCATCATTTCAACATCTACAAATCCTTACCGGGGCGGCTCTGGTGATGGCGGGGTCAGCTACTGGGGCGGCGGCATCCGCAGCGGTGAAGGTGGATCATCCGGTAAACGAAAAACTTATGGCGCAGGCGGCGGCGGCAGCACCCGCGCCAATCCCTTTATCGGCAGCTATGGATCAGATGGTGTTATTTACATTGAGGAATTCAGTTGATGAAAACGTATGCCCGTATTGAAGATCAGCGCGTTACTGAAATAGTCTCGCTGAATGTGAAGCCTGAAAAACTTTATCACCCGTCACTGGTATGGGTTGATATCACCACGCTGCCCGAACAGCCTGATGTGAATTATAACTACAGCGACGGCGTGTTTACGGCACCAGTTACGGACGCTGAGAATGCGGCACTGATTGCCAGCAGCAGGCTGGCAGCTGAAATGGATGAGGCAAACCAGACCATTGCGCCGCTGCAGGATGCGGTTGATATCAGTATTGCAACCGATGCGGAGATCGCCCGCCTGGCAGAGTGGAAACGGTATCGGGTGACGCTGAGCCGGATTGATACCAGTGAAGCGCTAGAGATCGAATGGCCTGTAAGACCTAAATAAAATGAACGTGTCAGCTCAAATGTAAGCTGGCACGATTACTGAGGGACATATTCACTGAGAGGCCGGCTTGTGCCAAAAGTAGACATTACCGACACCCTGTGCGTCAATCAGACCCCCTACAAAAATCATATTAGCTCTTTATTAAATGCCACGTCTTTATCAGTACAAATTTAATCCAAGCTTTTTGATTTCTTCCCTGCGCATTTCAAAAAAAACGTCACTGCTTCTCGAAATGAATGAAGCAATTCGTCGGTCATTATCATCTACACCTTCCCAGAAGAAAGGAACGTTATTATTCATAAGGCTTTCTGCAAAGGTTATATGTGTTAATGTTAAGAATATTCTAACAAAGTTAGAAGGTTCATTGAAATCTTGATTCAATAAATGCAATATCAAATGTCTATTGAAACTACCTTCATTAACTCCCCCAGTCGATTTATATATGACATTTTTAAAAAAAGATCTGGTTGAATTAAGTACATCGCATTGAGGGTTTAAATGCGTAAAGAAATCTATTTCAGTTTCAATATCATAACCTTTGCCCGGATACCAGTTAAAGTCTGGTATCTCACGTAATCCCCATCCAATAATGAGTTTTTTTATTTCCTTTTCAAATCTGTCAGCACTTGTGTTTGTGTTGTCACCATCTGCGAATTTTACTAGCAGGTTCCTCAGCCCACCTTCGAACACAGGAAAAAGTGACATAATAGATATATGGTCATACCCTAAATAAAAAGCTTCTATAGCTTCAAATATAATAGTTTTATAATTTCTCAATGATTCGCTTTTGATGAAATACTTGTTAAAATACGCAACTGCGATCTCTATTGAGAAATTTTGAAATAGCCATTCATTAGAGCTTTCAAGTGGTGTTTTACAGTTTTCAATTTTATGAATTGCAGAAGAAAGAGTACCTTCTCCAATGTATAAGGGTAGCGCTATACCAAGTGGATTTGCACGTTTTTGAATATTTGAACATCTCCCCCAATGATTGTTTAGATACGACATTGGCCTTTCGGTAAGTAAGAAATTTAAATCATCAACTCTGACTGAAAAAGAACCATAACATAAACTGTTTTTTGTAATCACTGGTTCATTATCATGATTCTCCCTGAACTTCTTTAAAATATCTCTCTCAGAAAGGATGTCTAATTTAGATAACTTTTTCAATGTTGGTAAGTATTTCTCAACGTCAGACATAATAATCCTATTGCTTAATGGTTGACTTTATGAAATATACCATTTAATTAGAGGATTAAGATAATAATTTGATTTTTTACTAGTATAAAGCTAAGCACTAACGTCCGCTATTACTTACTGCTGACGGCGATTTTTAATTTTGGCTCAGTTTCACCCTGCAGAACGAATACTGAGCCAGTGCAAAAAAACGCAGCTTTCTTATTGGGCGGGCTGTTCAGGCCACATGATATTTTCAGGGTCTCCCGTATTCACCCGCATCAGCATGACGCGGTATTTCTTCCAGGCGATAAGCTGGCTTACCTCTTCATCTGTAATCATCCCTAAATCCTTGCCATCCTGTAAGGGCTGTATCGCCATATCAGCCTCAGCCCTCAGCCTGCTGCGTTTATCTTCTGCCTGCCTGATTAGTTCATCTGCTGTCGGGAGCGGCTGCTCAGTAAGACACGGGCGCAGGTCAACACCGCAGCAAATCAGCTTCCCATGAGTCTGACCTTCCAGCAAATCCCCCCATTCCTTTTCAGATATTTCAAACACGTCGGGAGGCATGACACTGTTTATGACGGTGTCGTAAAACGCATTTTCGGAAGGTGAATATTTTTTCATTCAGTACCCCAAAGCCAGCCACCAGATGCCCTGCAGAGCAGTGCCGGCACCGGTATTTGTTATTTTGATGGATGACGGTCCGTTGGTCTGTATGCCAACGGTGTAATCTCCGGCAGTGTTTAACGCCCATCCCTTATTGGCCAAAGCCATAAGCCCGGCGTTTGGAAACGAGATAGGTAGCGTAACAACGGTTGTTGTTTGCTGAGCCAGTGCCGAATTTCCCCATTGAATGATGATCCCGTTAGGCAACCTGAAGTAGCCGTTATTCGATTTGAATGACGTAAAAGCATTCATGTCCGGCAGCTGATTATTGCCGGTGCCCACACTGCGCTTTGCCGCTTCGCCTAAACCAAGGTTTTTGAGAAGTTCAGCAACCAGCCCGGCATCCCTGATTTCGGCCAGCGCGCTGGCCGTCTGCAGGTACTGGCCGTGCGGATTGTCTGCGGCAACATGTTTACCCATCAGACTGTCGGCGTAGTCCTTCACCTCGATCACGGCATTGTCCACGTATTTACGCGTTGCCAGCACCACGGACGGGTCGATTTTAAGCGTCACGGCGGTGGTGCTGTTCACGATGAGGATCATGCGCACGGTCTGCGTGCGGCCGCTGCCCTCCTGCAGCTGCGGCTTGTAGGTCTCCGCGCAGTTGGCCACCGCAATCAGCACGCCGTCGGCATCAAACAGACCGATTTCGCGTATCCAGAAACCGCCCTCACTTTCGGGAATAATCTGCTCGGCAATAATCTGGCTGCTGTTGGCGGCATCCACCGTCAGCGAGTTAAGTGGCGCCCGGCGCTTTTCACCGATGAGCCTGGTCTGCGAGGCGTCAGGCGTGGGCAGCGTGCCGCCGCCGTCGCCCAAGGCCATTTCCGTGATCTGCAGCTTTGTGCCGAGCGCGGTGGCGTTGGCCAGCTTCGCGGCGCCCTGGCTGGTCAGCAGGGCAAAGTATTTAGTCGTCATGCTCTCACTTCCGTCAGGTCAATAAGATGGACCGCCGCGCCGGTATAACCGGAGCCGCCAGCGGTGATGATTTCGGGCGTGTACGGGTAAACGGTCAGCTCGTCGCCGCTGTAGCAGGCGGCGGCCGTCGGCAGCCCGCCGGTGGAATCAAGATTGATGGACAGGCCGATAAGGTGGCGACTGCACGGCCTGGCATCAGCTATCAGCCGCTCCAGCTCGTTATACATCTCTTCGGTAATGCCGGTATCCAGCACGCCCACGTCCAGGCGAAACGTGCCGGGCACGTCGCCGGTTTTCCACCATTCAATAATGCGGATAAGGTAGCCGAGCGGCTCCACCACCCGCCGGATTGAGCCGATGGTCCCCTTGTGCCGGTGAACGTATTCCGACGCGGCCACCACGGCACGCTTGGTGCTTTCGCTCCAGCCGGAATCCCAGCGATCAACCGACCACGCCCACGCCAGATATGGCAGCAGCTCCGCCGGGCAGTCCTGTGCGCTCCAGAGCCTGCGCAGGGACACGGGAAGCATTTCAATCGTGGCGCAGGCTTCGGCGGCGGCCACCTCCAGCACCGACGAGCCAGCCGGCAGCAGGCGATCACTCATCCGAACCTCCGACCGCAATGCGGTAGCCGGTGCAGTACGCGGCCTGCGTTTTATCCAGCACCACGTCCTCCGCGGGTGCTGCCAGCTCGACGCGCTGAACGCCCTCAACGTGCAGCGCGGCATACAGCGCCGACCGGCGAATGTCACGACCGAGCCGGGCCTGCGCCGTCACGAACGCGGCAAGCCTGGCCTCAGCGGCGGCGCGCACCGGCTCCGCCTCCGGTCCGGGATACAGGTAAAGCGTTGCGTCAATCGCATAGTCCACGATGGCGGCCGACTGCACGGTGACGCGGTCGGCAACCGGCCGCACGTCCTCATCGTTCAGCATGCTGTCCACCGCGGCCAGCAGGTCAGCGGCGGCAACCCCGTTGCCCTCACGCGACAGCACGGTAATGGTGACGCAGGCGGGCGACGGACTGATAGCCGAAGCATCCGCCACGCGGCCGTCGGCGCTTTTCGCGTGATACTCATAGGCGCCGGTCGGCCCGGCCACGCTTAAGCCTTCAAACGCGGCGGCGATGCGCATGCGAAAATCATCGTTGCCCTCCATCACGGCGGCGACGGGCGGAATGGCTGACGCGTCACCGGGTGCCAGCGTCAGGCGGGTTACGCCGTTATTGGCCCCGAGCTGGTCCAGATCGCCGTCGCGCGCCCACGCCACCATGACGGCTTTGGCTGCCTCGTTGATGCGCTGGCGCAGGATAACCTCACGATAGGCGTTCTCCTGCAGCAGCTTCACCACCGGCTCGGACTCCAGCGCCAGCGTGCGCGATATGGCGTCCTGCTGGTCAGCCGGATACAGCGAAATCAGCGTGGCTTTGCGCTCGGCCAGCAGGGTTTCATAGTCCAGCGTTTCCACCACGTCGGGCGCGGGCAGCTGGCTCAGGTCGATAGTTGCCATAGTTTCAGCTCACAGGAACGGTCAGGGAAAAATCCTGCGCGGTGTCGGTGCGGCTGCCGGTGATTTCCACCACCATGCCGCCGTCAAACGCGGATTCGTAACGGATGCCGGTCAGCTTCAGGCGCGGCTCCCACCGCAGGATCGCCATGTAGCAGGCCGACATAATCTGCAGGCGCAGCGCCGCATTCTGCGGCTGGTCGATAAGGGCGGACAGCAGCGAGCCATAGCTGCGGCGCATCACCCTGGTGCCCACCGGCGTCAGGAGTATGTCGCGCACCGACTGCCGGATATGGTTAAGGTCTGACACCACCGCACCGGTCTCGCGACTCATGCCGGTATATTTGGCGGTCATAGCGGCGCCCCCGTCTGGCCACCGCTGTCGCCAGGGTGTTTATGGGTATGCAGCACCTTGCCGTTAGATGAGAGGCTGCCGCCGCTGTGCGTGATATTGCCGTGCAGCGTGCCGCCTTCGGTAACTTCGAGCGTGGCGGTTTTCAGGAGCGTGGTACATTCCACTTCCGGCGAGTCGAACAGGATTTTCACGGCGGCTTTGATGGTTGCGGTCTGTATGCCTTCCGCTTTCAGCGCACCCGTTTCCGGCTCGTACTCGATTACCGCGCCGTCCGGGAATGACCAGTGCAGGCCATCGGCCGAGTCAGACGGCGCCGGATTGTTGTCAGAGAAAATGCCGGGTAATACAAAGCCGGTATCAAGCTCTCCGCCAATGCACAGGACAAGCACCTGCTCACCGATCGATGGCGCATTCCAGGAGCGTGTCTTACCGGCACGGGCGGTCACCCAGTGCAGCCAGGTTGTGGTGTTATTTCCCGTCGCCACGCGGCAGGTGCCATCGGTGAGATTTACCTCGGCGACGGTGCCAATGCGAATCAGGTTGCGCAGCAGGCGCAGGATTTCAGAGAGTTGTTCGTTCATAAGATGGAGAATGCCAAGATGTTTTGGCATTCACAAAGACATGGTGTTTAGCTATCAATCACAGGACATTCAGCGGAAGGTTACGATTGAGCGATCAAGGGTTTATTTTTACCAATATGCAGGACTTCCCCCAATAGTAAGTAGCAATTTAAAAATAATGCCTTAGCCTCTTCAATTGACACATCCGAATGAACCCCAGATGAAACTCGACCATATAAGTTTGATAGATTTTGCCTTATTTTCTCTCTTCTTGATTTGCTTTCAACTCTCTGATGCACAAAAACATTAATTCTATTTAGATGTTTAGATGAATCTAACGAAAGCTTGTTCCCACCAACGTCATAAGTCTCGTCACTGGGAGGGAATATAGAATCTGAGAAGCTATCAATTATCCGCCTTACTGTTGTTAGTGCTTGGCTTACAGCCTCCCCCTCACCTTCACTAAGCCTATGAATGACAGATGGTATTTGTTTTATGACATCACCACAATATTCGCTCAGTAATGTATCAACTTCTTTTTTATATGCCTCAAAAATCGACTCAGCCAAACTATCCAGCTCTTTTTCATAATATATCGCAGAAACAAAGTCATGCAATATCCCTAACACTTTACTACGAATAGTCGATAATTTTGCAATATTACCTGCAATTGAGTTTCTTACTGTATTATGCTCACGATTTATTATTAATCCATTTTGCGTCCCACTGATATTAGGCGTGGTCATTCCCTCAAGCTTCATTCTTTCAGTGCTTATTGATGCTTCAATGTTAGCTAAAGGCCCCCAATAGCCTTTAAGGTTTTCTTTATCGGTCCAGCGCCCGGTGCGACCCATGTATTTTAGAGATAAATCAACGTCACTGTAATAACCCTTCATTTCGTAGCTAAGCCATTTTTGAAAAATTTCTGTACCACAAAGTCTAGCCAACCGCGAAGCCTTTAATATTAAGGCCTCGCCACTAAGCCGAGACAACTCAAGGTCGTCTAAAAGTTCTTTCGCAAGTTCAAGCTCATGAGCAGAGCGGTTTATGGCCATAGTAAATAAACCTCTAAGTTAATTATTTCTTCATCAATTTACTCTTAATTTTTCCATAATCAAAAGCTCAATGATTTTCAAATCGGTATCGTTTACTCCTAGTAATGGCCGCTCATCATATGGCACCTCTTTCGCACCGCGTGCCGGGCAGTCGCGCAGTCCGTAATGATGCACCCGCGCCATGCGCTGCACCTTGCCGACAAACTCCACGCTGGCCTCGCTGTTGGTAGCTTTCGCCTTCATGTACTTCGCGGTGCGCAGCTTCACGAACATCTCACGCTTTACCCGGCCGTTTTTCTTCCGTACCGGCTCCGCCCGTCGGGGCTTAAACGGCGTGCCGTCCGGTGCCTGCTGACGCTTGATGTTCTGTTGCTGGCTGGCGCGCAGGCGTTTTGCAATAGCTCTGGCCATCTCCTTTTGTGCGGGCGGCTCAAGGTTGTTAATCAGGGCGCCCAGCCGTTCGGCAAAGCTCTCCAGCGGCCTCATGGCTGCCGCTCGCTGACCAGCTCACCCTTAACGAACAGCCGGAGCGGCCGCGCATCATCAACCGGCGCCGGGTTTTCGTTCAGGTGGGTGACGTGCAGGGCGCCGCCTTCCTGCTTCACCAGCACGCGCTCGGTTAGCTGCAGGTCAATGCTGATGTCGCACAGTGTGTCGCTGATGATGTCCGCCTTGAAGGTGAAGCCGGTGCGGCGCTTCTCCTCCGTGGCCATGATGTCGGGCTGGTTTTCGCGCAGCCAGGCCAGCACCGGCACCATCACCAGGTCGATGTCGTCGCCGTAGTCGGTGATCACCAGGTTCAGCTGATACTGGTACTCAAACGACAGCGAGCTGGCCAGCGTTGAGGCCAGCCGCCCGGCGTCGATAAACATGTTCAGGCTGTCAGGGTTTCGCTGCAGCAGCGGCACGCTGTCGGTCAGCGCCCGGCGCAGCTGGTTCGGTTTCAGCATCGTGTTCCTCCTGGCATTCCCTGATGATTTCCACCTGCAGCCCGCACGACGCGAGCGCGGCCTCCAGCTGCCGGTTATCCGCCGCCAGATCGCCCTGCGTCAGCAGGCTGTTTCCCGGCAGCGGGCAGCTTGTCACGCGTGGACAGCCAGTCCAGATAATCGCGGGCGTTGCCGAAGGCGGGACGGCCGTGCAGCCGGATAACGTCAGCAGGCAGGGCAGCAGCAGTCCAGTTACGTAAAGCCGGATTGGCATCGGTTTCCCTTTGTATGGTCAGTTCACGGTTTAGCGCGCCGGTGCTGGCGCGCCCCTGCTGCAGGCGCAGCGTGGCCTCGCGTTTCTGGCTGGCCTTCGCGTCGGCGTTCAGCCGGGCTATGGTCCTGTCCCGGCTCTCAATCCCCGCCGAAAGCGTGCCAATGATGCGCTGCGCGTCGCCGAGTTCGCCCGTTACGGCGCCGAGCCGCCAGCCGGTCAGGCAGAGCGCGGCCAGCACGGTCACAACCAGGCGCGTCACGCGGCCCCCTTAAGGCACCAGGCCATTTCACGCTGGCGCCGGTTATCCAGCCCCGGCGTGAACGCACCTTTCACGTACACCCAGCGCGGCAGCTGCAGGCAGGCTGCGCGCCACTGGCCGCGGTTGATAAAGGTCGCCAGCGTCGAGGCGCAGGCGGCGCGCACGCCGACGTTGAAGGCAAACGACACCACCGCGTCGTACACCTGCGGCGGCATGTCGCGGCGCATGCAGGCGTCAAGCCCGCGTTCGACGCGCATCACGTCGTACACCAGGTTTACCGCCGCCTGCCTTTCGGTTATCCGGCTGTGCGGCGTGACGCCTGCGGTGTGCCCGATGCCGCTGGTCCACACCCCGGCGCTGCACTGGTAGGCCGAGGTGCGGCACCCCTCGGCGTCGGCGATCAGCTGCAGCCCGGCCTCCGAGGCGCGCAGGGTTTTAAACTGCGGCAGCAGCGCGGCGATGGCCAGCACGGCGGCGACGGCACAGCGCTTAGCGGTCTGGCTCAAGGTTCACCCCCTTCGTACTCCGGCGCTGCAGTTCAAAGGTCTTGCGGCGGTAGTGCCAGTTGATAAAGAACGTGGCCACGTTGGTGACAAGCGTCACGACGGCCACGCCGGAACCGACCATAAAGGCGATGTCCTGCGGCGTGTGGCGGCCGAACCACATCAGAATGAGGCCTATCAGGTAGTTAATCAGCGAGCTGACTTTCTCCATTTTCATTAGTCCCACAGGTTAACGGTTTCAGCCGCCGGGGCGTCCGGCAGGTCGGGCAGCGCCACCCCGCGGCCGTGAGGCAACACAGCGCCGCTTTCTGCCAGCCCCGGATTGGCCGCGTAGACCCGCTCGACCACCTGCTGCGTGCGCCCGTAGTGGCGCCAGCAGATGTCGTCCACGGTGTCGCCCTGCTGCGCGATAACCCTCATCACAGCAGGCTCACGATGCAGCCCGGCCGGTCGCCGATGCGGCTGATGCTGAAGCGGGCGTCGCGCCAGTATTCGTCGGCGCTGGCCTCCACCTCTCCGGCCTTTTTGCCGCCGCTGGCGTCATAGCCGCGGTAGCGCTCGACGATTTCCGCCGAGGTGATGGCGCCGACGGCGGCGAGGTAGTGCGATATTTTTTCGCTCTCGCCGTCGAGGCGCTCCGCGGGCACCTCGGCCAGCGTCCCGAAGCCCGCCGTCATCTGCGCGGCGCGCCAGTCGTACAGCTCGGCGTTCACTTCTGAAATCGCCGTTTTCACCGCGAGGCGCAGGCGCTGCGCGGTCACGGTGCCCTCATAGCGCAGCGACTCCCTGAGCTGCTGCAGGTCGACGTCAGGCCAGAAAAACGTATTCTTTACCGGCGGCTCGGCGCTTTCTGCCGGTCGCGGGGCGGGGATAACTACCGTTGCGTTCATAGTTGGCCTTTGAATAGGTGGGCGGTGGAGGACGGCGCAGACGCTGAAAGCGCATTGCCGTCCTGCCGCCCGGCGCGGGGCGCGTTCTGTCAGCGGCGGGCTGCTGCCTGTTTTTTCATTTCAGTGGCCAACCGCTCTATGTCCTTGACGACGCCACAGCGGTCATGCAGCTGCAGCGCCCGTGTTAAGTGGCTCATCGCCTCCTGAGTCCTGCCCGCATTGCGAAGCGCATACCCGGTGATTTTGTGCAGCTTGGCGCGCACCTGGTCGGGCATGTCTTCGGATTCCGTCAGCGCAAGTGTTGCCAGCAGCGGATCGATATCGACCGGCGCCTTTGCCGTCCAGGCGCGCGTCGCGGCGCTGGCCACCTCCTCGGCGAGCAGGTAGGCCGTGGCGTCACGCTTAAAGCCGTCGGGCGGCACCAGCCCGTGCGTCAGGGCGTACCGGGCAATCTCCAGCGCACCCGGTACGTCGCCCGCGTCCAGCCGCCAGATCATGACGGTCATCAGCACGGCATCCTGTGCGCCCCTGCCCCGGCTCAGCACGCCCGACACCCACGGCAGGTACTCCGGCAGCATCTGCTGCTTGAGTTCCGCCTTGCGCTCGGTTGAGCGCACCTTTTTCAGGCGGCGCCTGTCGTCGTTGAGCTTCATCAGCATCAGCTCGTAGCCGCTGGCGTGGCGCAGCGGGTTGTCGGCCTTCTGCGAGGCATCAATGGCCTGCTGGCGCATGCGGTGACGTCGGGCAGGACTTAACATGCGTTACACCTCCGGGGTGGCCGCTTCCGGCGTCTTCACGGTCGTGAAGTCACCCAGCACGATATTTTCAATCAGGCATCCGGCCGCGTAGTCCTCGATCACGTAGTCCTCGTTAATCGATTCGTAGTTTTCGATGCGGTCGCGCTTCGGCACCTCGTCGATCATCCGGCGGTGGGTGCCCTCCTGGAAATAAATCGACAGGTTATCGAGGCGGGTAACCATCAGGGCGTCGGCCGGGAAGTACGGCACGCGCACCGCGGGCAGGTTGCCGATGCGCTTCTGGCTGATGATCAGGTCGGCGGCCAGCGCCTCGGTGTTCGCCTGAGACTGATTGACCAGCGGGAAATACTTGTCGGCCAGCAGCTGACGGCCGCAGATCACAACCAGCTCCGGGTCTTCCTGGTACCACGGCTCAATCAGGGTGTTGGTGCTGTCCATCACCAGCGCGTCGAGGTTGGCGTAGTCGCCGCCCCTGCCGATGCGGACCGTCTCCGAGACCACGCTGCCGTCGTCGGCCAGCACCCTGCTCAGCACGCGTTCCGGGGCGTGGTCGCGGTACTTCTGCAGCCAGCCCACGGCCACGTCCTGCAGCATCGGATACTTAGCGCGGTTTGAGGTTTTGGCGCGCTGCACGCCGTTAAAGCCGATCATGATGCGGTCAAGGCTCTGGCGCTTCACGATGGCGTCACGCAGGCGGCTCTGAAAGTCCTCATAGCGCGCCCACAGGTCGAGCGTGTTGTAGCGAATGTGAAAGTCGTAGTTGACCTGCACGCACTCGTAGCCGTTGCTGTCCAGCGCGGCAAAGTCGGCGGTTTCGCGCTCGTCGCCGCCCGCCGTGTCGGTGGTGCTGGCAATCGAGCCGCTTACGCCGATGCCGATTTTCTCGCCCTTCATTTCGGAGACCGGCACGACGTTGATACGGGTCAGGAAGTCGGACGACTCCTGCACGCGGTTCATCAGCGTCTGCGTCACCGACGGCTCGACGGTGAACTTCTTGTTCATGTCGTCGGCCTCAATGCCGTTCAGCTCGGCGAGGCGGGACATAAAGGCGTTAAATTTAAAGCGGGTGTTCTTACGCATGTTCTGGCGTTCCTGTTCTGGGGGGGTGTGGTTTCAGGCGGCGCCTGATTAGCAGTCGGTCTGTGTCCCGGCCTTCGGGTCGCTGCCGGTTGCGGCCGGTCGGCGGCTGAAGCTGCCGTCGGTGGTTTCGAGCTGGCCCTGCAGCGCGGCAAACGCGGCGCGGTCTTCCCCGGCCTGCTGCTCGACAGCGTCCAGCCGTTCGCCCAGCGCTTTCTCCAGCGCGGACAGCTTTTGTGTATGCTCGTCTGCGTTCTGCTGCACCTGTCCAGCAACGGCCGTCACCGCCGCGCTGACGTCGGCAAAATTCTCGCCGTCGGTTTTCTTTTTGTCGGAAAACATCGCCTTCACGCGCTCCAGCAGGGACGGTACCGGGTCGGCCACGTCCTCAAACTCGATCACGGTTTCCTGGGCGGCGGTGAACAGGTTGCCCCTGTCCTGCTTGCGGGACGCCAGCGGGTTAGCCTGAGCGGTGGCGCTGAAGCTCAGGATTTCGGTGCCGAGGCTCGCCGGGTCGTCGGTCACGGCGAGGCCAACCAGGTACGCCTCGCCAGTGTCGGCAAACGTCGGGTTGACCTCAATCGAGGTGTAAATTTTCTGGCGGGACCGGGTCAGCTCCACCAGTTCCGGCGTCGGGTCAATCCAGCCGAAAAGCGCCAGTTTTCCCTTCAGCGCACCGTCGGTGATTTCCTCAGCCTCAACGGCGGTCACGTCACCAAAGCGGCGGAAGGTGCTGTCGGCGGCGTAGCCGCGGATGTGCTCCATGTTGATGCGGGCGCCGTAAACCGCCGGGTCGTAGTTCGCGGCCATCTGCGAGATCCAGTCGCGTGAAATCTCGCGGCCGTCGGTAGTTGCGCCTTCAACTGCGATGCGAAAACGCTTTGCTTTAGTTGCCATTCATCAGGCTCCGGTCAGTGGGTTGGTTCAGGTCGGGGCCAGTTTCTCCGCCCCGTCCCTTTCCCTCAACGAAAGCCAGCCCGCTCAGCCATCAGCAAACAGGGACAGCGGGCGCGGCGTTTTGGCCACCGGTAGCCTTATGGCCATGAACATGACACCGACAACCACCATCAGCGATCCGCGCCGTCAGGCCGCGCTGCTTTACTGGCAGGGATATTCCGTGCGCCAGATTGCGGAGACGCTCAAACAGAAAACGCCGACCGTTCAGAGCTGGAAGCTGCGCGACGCGTGGGACGACGTTGCGCCCATCAGTCGCGTGGAGTTCAGCCTGGAGGCGCGGCTTACGCAGCTCATTCTTAAGGACGTCAAGGGGGGAAGTGACTACAAGGAGATTGACCTGCTCGGCCGACAGATTGAGCGGCTGGCCCGCGTGGAGCGCTACCGCAGCTCGGGCAACGAGGCGGATTTAAATCCGAACGTGCGCAACCGCAACCGGGGCGAGCGCCAGCCGGTCGTGAAAAACGAGTTCAGCGAGGAGCAGACCGGCAGGCTGACCGAACTGTTTATGGGCGCCTGCTTTGAGTACCAGCTCAACTGGCACCGCGCCGGACTGGCGCACCGCATCCGCAACATCCTCAAGTCGCGCCAGATTGGGGCAACGTTCTACTTTGCCCGCGAGGCGCTGATTGATGCGCTGACCACCGGCCGCAACCAGATATTTCTCTCCGCCAGCAAGGCGCAGGCGCACGTCTTTAAAAACTACATCATCGACTTTGCCCGACAGGTTGACGTTGACCTGAAGGGCGACCCGATTGTGCTGCCGAACGGCGCCCGCCTGATATTTCTCGGCACCAACGTGCGCACCGCGCAGAGCTACACCGGCAACCTGTACCTGGATGAATATTTCTGGATTCCGAAGTTTCAGGAGCTGCGCAAGGTGGCCAGCGGCATGTCGCTGCACAAGAAGTGGCGCACCACCTATTTTTCCACCCCGTCGAGCCTGTCGCATAGCGCCTATCCGTTCTGGTCGGGCGCGCTGTTTAACAAAGGGCGCCGCAGTAAGGAAGACCGGATCGAGATTGACCTGTCGCACTCTCACCTGGCGAAAGGCGCGCTGTGCGACGACGGCCAGTGGCGCCAGATTGTCACGGTTGAAGACGCGCTGACCGGCGGCTGCAACCTGTTCGACATTAACCAGCTGCAGCTTGAATACGGCCCGTCGGAGTACGACAACCTGCTCATGTGCGAGTTTGTGGACGACGAGGCGAGCGTGTTTCCGTTCAAAGAGCTGCAGACCTGCATGATCGACAGCCTGGAGGAGTGGGAAGACTTCAACCCGTACGCCCTGCGCCCGTTTGAGTACCGGCCGGTGTGGATTGGTTACGATCCGTCGCACACCGGCGACAGTGCGGGCTGCGCGGTGATCGCGCCGCCGGTCGTGGCGGGCGGCAAGTTTCGCGTGCTGGAACGCCATCAGTGGCGCGGCATGGACTTCGCCGCGCAGGCGAAATCGATTGAGGAGCTGACGCGCAAGTACACCGTGGAATATATCGGCGTGGACGCCACCGGCATCGGCCAGGGCGTTTTTCAGCTGGTCCGCCAGTTCTTCCCGGCCGCACGGGAAATCCGCTACTCGCCCGAGGTGAAGACCGCAATGGTACTGAAGGCAAAGGACACCATCGGCAGCGGCCGCCTGGAGTACGACGCCGGGCACACCGACATCACGCAGTCGTTTATGGCCATCCGCAAGACCATGACCGCCAGCGGCAACCGCTCGACCTATGAGGCCAGCCGCAGCGAGGACGCCAGCCACGCCGACGTCGCCTGGGCGATTATGCACGCACTACTCAACGAACCGCTGACCGCCGCCAGCGGCGGCGCCAACCCTTCAATTCTGGAATTTTACTGATGAGCAAACGCAGCCGGAAGGCATACAAAGCACAACCCCAGCCCGCACAGCCCGCCGCGCCGCAGCCGGTCGAGGCGTTCACCTTCGGCGAGCCGACGCCGGTCATGGATAAGCGCGACATTCTGGATTACGCGGAGTGCATCGGCAACGGCCGCTGGTACGAGCCGCCGGTCAGTTTTCACGGGCTGGCCAAGAGCCTGCGCTCGGCCGTTCATCACAGCTCGCCGATTTACGTGAAGCGCAATATTCTGGCCTCAACGTTTATCCCCCACCCGATGATGAGCCAGCAGGAGTTCAGCAAGTTCGCGCTGGATTACCTGGTGTTTGGCAACGCCTTTGCCGAGCTGCGCCGCAATTGCCTCGGCAGGCCGCTCCGGCTGGAGACCACGCCCGCCAAGTTTACCCGCAAGGGGGTTGAGGATGGCGTGTACTGGTTCGTCAACGACTGGAAGGAACCGCATGAGTTTGCGGCCGGCAGCGTGTTCCACCTTATCGAACCGGACATTAATCAGGAGCTGTACGGCCTGCCGGAATACCTCAGCGCGCTTAACTCCGCCTGGCTGAATGAGGCGGCGACGCTGTTTCGCCGCAAGTATTACCAGAACGGGGCGCACGCGGGTTATATCCTGTATATGACCGACGCGGCGCAGAGCAGCAGCGACGTGGATCGGATGCGTCAGGCAATGCGCGACACCAAAGGTCTGGGCAATTTCCGCAACCTGTTTATGTACGCCCCGAACGGCAAGCCGGACGGCATCAAAATCCTGCCGCTCAGCGAGGTGGCCACAAAGGATGATTTCTTTAACATCAAAAAATCCAGCCGCGACGATTTGCTAAGCGCGCACCGCGTGCCGCCGCAGATGATGGGGATTATCCCGGACAACTCCGGCGGCTTCGGGGATGCGGTGAAGGCGGCGCAGGTTTTTGTGCGTAATGAATTGACGCCGTTGCAGGAGAGAATGAAAGAAATTAATAATTGGCTAAATGAAGAGGTAATTGTTTTTAACACTTACCTCTTGGAACCTAGCTAAAAATTTAATCTGTTTTTAACATCAATGCCTCAACTATCCGGCATTTTTAAACATTACGCTCTAAATTTACAGCTGTAGATGCGGATGTGGGTGCGGCAAGAGAAAGTTCTATAGTGGTAATAAAATTGACTGCCGCATCAATAATATCCCCTAGTTCTTTAAAGGTAATATTGGATCCATTATTGTGCGCTATGTCATGCCTATTTTTTACAGCGTTACTATATAAAGTAACTTCTTTATCATCTAAATTAGCATCAAGAACTTGTTTTGCTCGCGGGCCAAAATTAGAAATAAAACCGGAAACTTCTTTTTTACCTATACTCCTTAATATTTTCTTTCCTGTGGCAAAAGCGAACTCACGAACCTCGCGATCTTGAGTATGACTTAATCTATTTTCAAGTATGCTATATATTTCTTGCTGTATATCAGCACACATTGCAACCAATATATGTTGTGTCAAATACGATTCAATTTCCGTATCACTTGCCCCAGACTCTTTAATATGTAGTGAACATGCATCGTAAATACTTTTAGTCCTTAAAAGTTTTTTACTCATAGCATTCAGCCTATTAATATTTCATGGCATTTTTCCATTCGCAACTTAACGACTTTTTCATCGCTAGTGCTAACCGAGACTGCCGACAAGTAGTCTTCATCGCTTATGAGCGAAAGGTACCGATCGTGGAAACCATCCTCAATACTACTTGATTCCATCACAGTAACCATAATAGAGTCCAGAACAGCATAGTTCATCCGCCCTCTCAAATTGAAGGGCTTTTCGGATAGCTGATCTTCTATAAAATCACAAGTACTTTTAAAGTTTTCTTTTAATGATTCAAGTTCTTCGGTCTTATCTGCAGCTGCTAACTTATTAAATCTAGTCAAAAAGGAATTTAAAAAACCTTTCATGGGCTTTTCATAGTTGTCCCAGTTATTGTGAAGAGCAAGCACTCTTAATATCAACTCAATATCCCGTAACCTTTTATCTGGCTTAGCTTTTCCTAGGATATTTCTCCAGGCAGGATAATCATTGAGTTCAGCTAATGCATCCATTAAAGCACCATAATAAACGCAACGCCTGATTTCCATAGGATTTAAGTTAATGCCTCCCGTATTGAGCCTTTCAAATATGTGATAAATACTTGAATCATCGTCTGGGTCTAGCTGCTGCACCACGGTTGCTCTAAGTACAATATCATCAAGCTGATATTGGTCACTTTCATCAAGATCACCATATGTTTTATTCGCCCACTTAGGCAGAACGCTTTTCAGCCTGAAAATTTTCTCATCAAATTCATTATTGAAATATCTGATAGCAGACATTATCCTCTGCTGCCCATCAATAACCGCCAATTTATTAGTGGCTTTATCTTTATATAAAAAAACTCCAGGCACAGGTAATCCTAAAAGAAAAGATTCAATTAGCTTGCTGGCCTTTGCTTGATCCCATACATAGTTCCTCTGAAACTCCGGGATTACAAGCTGCTTCTTATTCCACTTCTCTAAGTAACCTTTCAGTGTTATATCAGCAGGATAAGATGAAATTTGATATACTGACATATCCACTTCATCTTCACTTTTATCTTGTGTTTCAAGCTCGTCCCAGTCATCGCTCATTCAAAAAATCCTTCTTAAAAGTAACGTAAACTAATACTTTAAACTAAAGCATTACTAATGATCAATCAGTACTAACTGTACAATTGAGATCTTCAATCAGTTACGCTTTTGAAAGAAGTTATTTTTTTATTTATCTATTCTCCTTTTAAGCTTTCTCCAGCGCGCAATGCTATCCCCGCCACGCCTGCCCGCTTTATGCATCGCTTTTCATGCATCTGCATGCCCTACCCCGAGCCTTGCCAGCGTTGGCGTTGAAAGGGATTTGTGATCCTTTCTGGATCATGCAAAACCATGCACGCTCATGCGCAGTCATCATATGAAAAAAGCCACCTCAAAAAGGTGGCCTCAGTCATACAAATCTCTAACGAATGCAACTATTCGACCTGGTAGAAAATCTTACTCTGAAGGTTAGCCGTATCGATAGTTCCAGCCATATCGCTGATCATCGACAGTGCCATTTTTAATTCATCTGATTTGCACTGCGCAACAAGTGATACATCCGCCACAAATTGAATACGTGCAATAGTCTCGCTTAGTTTATCAATATCCATCAGTTGGTTACCTCCTACCTGTAAATAATACTGTATATAACAACAGTATCACGCAGATTAGGAAGCGTAAACAATCGTATGGTTCGGATTAGTCCGACCGCTTATTTGTTAAGCAGGCTTCGCCGTTGAGTGCCTGGCCGCTAGCGCCTGGAAACGCTCCAGCGGTGACGGCTTTATTGGCTTGCCTCTGTATAGCTGACCACGGCTGCCGCTCCAGTACGTTTCCCCTCCAATTTTGACACCATGCCCACGCATCATGCGTGTTACTTCTCCGGCTGAAAGCCGCATACGTGAGATATCAAAGACAGTAGTTTGTAAGTTCTCCCCTGCTTCATTGATTGTGGTCGGGTTCGTTGCTTTTTTATGAGTTGCGGGTTCTTTACTGCGTATTCGCGACAGTAGTTTTCGCCGTTCTTTACGTAGTTACGGCTTTGAAAAGTCGAATTCTGTACCTGGCTCATCGGCAGGCTTACCTGCTCCCGTACAGTTATTGACAGAACTCCAAGGGGACGCGGACGCGTCCCGAAGTTCAACACCCAAATCAACGGCACGCTTCGGCACAATCTTCCACTGCGCGAGGCGGGTTAAAATCGGGGTATCTTCACCAACTGACGTGGCGTAAACGCCCTTGATGCGCACAGTCTCCTCGCCGTACTCGTTGCAGTCTTCGCTTGCCTGATACCAGGTGCGCACGGCCAGCTCATCATGCTTCACGAATGGGCCACCCTGCGCGTTGACGTATTCAGCCCACTGCCCGGCATCAGCGGCATCATGCACTGCTGCAAACTCAACGCTCAGGCCGTGAGCGGTTTCACTGTCAGCCATGCGGCGCAGTTCACGATAAACCGTCACCGGCGCGCCACCGACAAACTGGAACTGGCGGATGTGCCAGCGTGCCGCCCAGGCAGAAACGGCCGGGGCGGTTTCCTTCAGCTCTTTACCGCTTTCGTCGTCCAGCTCGCCGTCGAGCGCATAGCCGTCGATGTTCTTTGAAATGTATTTAGCCACGTAACCGGTGGCGCTGCCTTTCTCCGGATCGATGGCTTCAGGGTGAAAGCGCGCTTTTCTGGCTTTGTCTGTGGTCAGCTCATGGCCATCTTTTTCAAAAGCGTAAGCCTGGATGATGCTGCGCACGCGCTGCACATCTTCAGGGCGCATAAACATCAGCATATGCCAGTGCGGCGTGCCGTCATGGTGTGGCTCGGCAACACGAATGCCAAAGATGCGGATGTCTTCCCGGTGGAGCTTGGCGCGCACCTTCTGCCAGACGTTGCAAAGGTAACGCTGCGTTTCGGCCGGGCTGACACCGTCCCATTTACGGTTACGGTGGCCGGTTTTGATTGTGGCGTGAAAGCGGGCTGGCGCCGTCAGCGTGTAGAACTCGCCAACAAATCCCATTTCATTGCAGATATTTTCAAAGCCACGGATGCGGGTCATCAACTCGCAGCGACGAATAGCCGGATTGGCCACGCTGCCGTCGTACTTCTCAATCAGGCTGATGCGGTTGCCATCCTCATCTTCAAGCTCCATGCCTTTGAGAAACTCGCGGGTACGGCGCTTTTGCTCGCGCCATTCAGATACGGTCATGTTGCTGGCGTAGGGAGTATGTTTCTTGCTGACGTTGGCCAAGGCAATCTGCAAGTGTTCACGCCACGATGCAGCGACGCGGCGCAGGCGCCCTTTCCACCATTTTTCTGTCTGCATACGCATGATCGCCGGGGTGACTTCTTCCGGGTCAAAAAGACGTGATGTAACTTTATCCCACAGAGGCGGTGTCTGGTTCAGTTCGCGGGTGATGGTTGCGGCGGCCATATAAACACGGTGCGTATATTTATAATCTGACTCATCGCTGGCCTGAGCATGGACCTGCACCATTTCCGCCAGGATAAAATTAGCAATATCGCCAGCCAGCAGATCCACATCTGCGCGAGCCATGTCAGGCAGCCGGTTATAACGCTTCATCAGCTCCCATAACATCGCTGCTGCATGAGCCGCACCTTGTGGTTTAGCCTGATTACCAGCAAGCATTGTTGCGATGCCGTGATTCATCTCATTAAGTCGGTATTGAGCGCTGACGCATTCAACTCGTGGCAATGTGCGCTCAACAAAGGTTTTTGCAAAGTACGCATTGGCACGGGCTATGCCGTTTGTTTTTTCCAGCTCGCTGATACGCCGTTTTACATCGAGTTGCACGATCGAAGGTTGTACAGCCAGCAGCTGCTGCGCATGCGACAAAGCCGCAATCATTTGATCGCGGCGATGCTGTTCGTCATAGGTAAGATAAGGACTGGCAATAGCTTCCCGTGGAATGTTCCACGGGTAAGCGTATTCTTGCTGGCTTTTAGTTTCAGTTTTAGAGTGTCCTCTCTTATCATTTGAGAGAATGGACGATGCCTCAGAAACCATTTACAGACCGCCTTCACTACACGGATCGTATGCATTTCCCGCTCGACGCGTCTTCACTTCCAAACGCTGCAAAACTTTTATCAGCGACCGACATGTGTGCCGCTTGTGACGCGTTTTTGAATCAGACGCAAAATTACGAAGTTGAGCGCTGGCTTCCCGAAAAATCCTGTCGAAATGAGCTTGCTCGTCGTGTGCAATGGAATACCGAAGCAACGTGGCCACATCGCGAAGAGTGGTTAAAAGTAGTGCTGACCTCATTGAAAAACGTAAGCCAACAATATGAGAACACCCGAGTACGCGGATTCCTTCAGTGGGAGACAGTGGAATCTCTAGAGTCAGATATTCATATAGCGGTTCAGGCAACAAAGAAGACTGTTGCGTTTTTCCGTGGCGGGGAGAGGCAATTTCTTCCAATGCCGACAGAACTTTTTCTTGTTCCTGGGCATTTTGGCGAGTTTCTGGCTTCGCTCGTAGCGGGTAATGTTTATCCTCTTTGGTTTGGCCGAGTTGATACGGCTGATACGCCAAGGTGTCGAGATGGGCAGTATCCGTTATATTCCCCTCGAACAATTTAATTACGGTGTTGGCAGGGCTGTTTGCTGCAAAATTCATAATTAATGACCTTTGAAGTGAGTAGCTTTGAGTTCAAATATTTGCTGGCAGCTGACGCAGCGAATAACACCATAAATAGCCCGGCGCCGCGCTTCTGGTATTGGCGTGTCGCACTCTTCACAAAAGGTAGCGCTGACCGCCACCGGACGATGAATGATTTGCGCAATGCTACGGGCAAGCACTTCTTCACTGCGTTGTTGCGCCATGTCGATTGCGTCAGCCATTAGTGCAGCTCCCTTGATTCATTTTCGTAACGCTCTGCTTCGCGGCGAATCAGTTCGGCGGCTTCAATGCCGTTTAACCCTTGCTGATGAACATGCACAGCCAACTCTGCCAGGCGTGCAGATACAACCAATGCACGATCTCTGCGTTCTTCACTGCGGGCTTTATTCAGCATTGCGGTCATTGCTTCCACATCAGCGGTGTAATAATGGGTTTCGATATTTCGCATTTAACTCTCTCCAGTTTTGGGCAAAAGAATGCCCGACGGGTTTACGTCAATTATTTCGATACGGGATTTTTAATCAGGCAGAAAACAATCCGCAGTTGAGAACCGATGCGGCAGGATATTTCCCCAGCGCACTATTTTATTCATGGCAATGATGATTAACTCTCGGCGCTTTTCATCAAAATGCTCGAACGGCCGGCCAATCTCGTCTTGCTTAAAAGTACCCGGCTGTTCTCGGTTTGCCAGTGTTAAAACACAGAATTTAAACTCGTCATTCTGGCGATTAAAATATCTCAGAGCCGGATTGCTGTTGTTGTCTCGCATCTGTCGCCAGCTTTTCCGAAACTCATCAAAAGTCATCCTTTCAACTTTATCTACACGGGCATGTACCAGACGAATTTCGGTAAAAGATGCCGGTGCGTTCTTACCTGTCAGTGCGAGAGCGGCGTTTGCCATATTTAACCCCCGATAAAACATTTGATGCGCTGTAATACGCATTGGCGCCTGGTGGACAGTTCACGCAACAACTGCTGCTGATCGTTGCAAGGGTGCCAACGCTTACATGATTTAGTGGCTATCCAGCCATGTCCGAAAGATGGCGACTGATTCTGGCGCTTGAGCAAAGGCGCAATTGAAAAGGACATAACCACCTCAGCTCAGACCGATTGATGCGCCGAGCCCGCTGATAGCATCAACCGTCGATGCCATAGTGGGATTTGCCTGGATACGGGCCTGTACAGCCAGAGCGGCTAATGTCAGGCAGCGAATACCCGTATTCACATTTTGCAGCAAGCCGCGTTTGCAGCTCGCGGTCATACGCTCAGTAGATATTGCACCGGCAGCAAGCTGACCGATCTCAGACGTAGCTTTCATGACGTAAACGGGAAGGCTTTCAGTGGCCAGCTCATTTACAGCGACTGCTGGCAGGCAGTTAAGTTGCGAAAGCGCGCCATCCATCAGCGACATGTCCTCAGTAATGGCAATTAGCGATAGCATCTCTTTAACGGTCAGTTCGTGGAACTGTTCCGGGTTGAGCTTGTTGCGCAGTGTCTGCGGTTTAATCCCTGCCCTTTGCGCCAGCTTTGCCAGATTATGTCGGTTAGCAAAATCACGGCATGCATTATCAAAGTACGGATGTGAAGAAAGCTCAAAATCAAACATGTTGGAATCCTTTCAAACTTGCAAAATCAAATTAAGGTTTGATGTAGCGACATTTAAGTGCCTGTTGACGGTTTTTTTCACGCCATGCAGCCACGTTGATAAGGGGATTTCCATGTTTGATCATGGTGGTTTCTACAATCTCGCCCGTCTTCTTGTTCTTGCGAGCTTGGGTATAGGTAACAGACGGGGTTGGTGCCAGAAGGACAACACCGTTAGCGATCCATTTTTCCAGCACAGACATGCTGATACAGTTGGCGGAGGCAAAATCCTGCTTTGACATGGTGGGTGACGTTGAAAGAGATACAGCTTTCTCTACGGCCTCGTTTACCGCTTCACTTAGCGCAGGCATCAGAATAGCCGCCACGCTAGCAATGAAGTCTTTGGATCGCACTAAGTCAAATGCGTTCTGGCTGTTTGCATTTTCAGTATGCATAACGCAGTATCTCCTATGGGTCGGTTTGTTCTACGGTGTATCATGTGGTGTGCTACATCCTAGATCAACAAATGGCGTTTAGTAAACAACAAATGTTTATTTTTTGGTGGTGTATGGATTTTAGTGAAGGTTCAGCTTTAGAGATTGTTGAGCGTCTGTGCTCTGCCTATGGCGTCACTACTCAAAAAGCTTTAGCTGAATGCCTAGGCGTGCCAGCGGCTAATGTGAGCAATTGGGTACAGCGCGATAGTGTTCCTGGCAGTGCATTCGTGAAATGTGCTTTAGACACTGATAGTAATCTCAACTGGCTAACTACCGGCAAGATTGCTAATGCAAGTTTTGATGAGAGGGATGATTCTCTTAGAGGTGCGATACTCTATAATGAGATCACTTCTAATGGTGGCAAGCCTGTATTGCGTCGCATCATGGACGCCTACGGCTTTACCCTTCAAAAACAACTTTGTGATTTACTAGGAATTTCTTCCGGAACAGTTAGCACTTGGGTTAGGAGAAATTATTTCCCCGGTGATGTTGTAGTAACGTGTGCTCTGGATACTGGTGCATCTTTAGAGTGGCTAGCAACAGGAAAAGGGGGGATAAAAAGCAAAAGTTTAGATGAAAAATTTAATATCGCGTTGCCTAGAAAAAATTTACAAGCTGGAACTTTAAATCCTGCTGAAAGTTGGAATGTAGATTTAAGTGTACTCAACTGTAATATTACTAAGCCTCTACTAGTTACAAATGGTATAAAATCTTGGATTGTAGATGAGGATGTTAAAAATATAAGTAATGGGCGCTGGTTGCTGAGTATTGACGACAAGTTTGATATATACAATGTTTCAATTTTACCAAAAAAGAAACTGAATCTATTCAATACTCATTCAGAATTTTTATGTCATGTAGATGATATATATGTTGCTGGTAAAGTTGTAGTAAGCATAGATTGTAATAATTAATATTTATAAGGAGTGTTTTATGAACGAAAATTATGACGTTGATTTCATAGAAGACGATAGTCAGGTCGAAAATGATGAAGATTTGGGCGATGCAAGTCTGCAGGATTTTTCTTCAGCAGTTGTAAGTGCTAGCGATTGGACGACTGAAACAATTATTACGCAAATTGATAAAAAAAATATCCAGCTTGATCCAAAATTCCAACGAAGAGATGCCTGGGGAGCACAAAGAAAAAGTAAATTTATTGAATCTCTGATTCTGGGCTTCCCAATTCCGCAAATTGTCTTGGCTGAAAATAAAGAAAAGAAAGGTTCATTTATTGTATTGGATGGTAAACAGCGTCTTTTGTCAATTAGGCAATTTGCTGCAAAAAAAAATGATGATGTATATAAATGTCTCAAGCTGAATTCGCTTGAGATCAGAGGGGATTTAAATGGTAAAAATCTAGAGTCACTGCAAAATGACCCGTTGCTAGATGAAGAACTATCATCATTTGAAAATCAAACCATTAGAACTATTGTCATCCGAAACTGGCCCAACGAAGCATTTTTATACCATGTCTTTTTAAGGTTAAACACGGGAAGCGTTCCCTTATCTCCTCAAGAACTTCGTCAAGCACTTCATCCGGGGCAATTCATCGATTTTCTTGATGAAAAGTCCACTGCAAGCAATGCCTTAAAAGATATTTTGAATTTAAAAAAAGCAGACTTTAGAATGAGAGATAACGAGCTCATGTTAAGGTTTATAGCATATGGTAATTTCTTTACAAATTATAATGGTAACCTTAAACAATTTTTAGACAATTGCTGTTTATCTTTCAATAAAGATTGGGACATAAATGAATATATTTTAAACGATCAGATCGAACAGTTTGAGTTAGCCCATCAAAGATTGAAGGAGATTTTCAAGGGGAACTTATATAAAAAATGGTCAAAAGTTCATTATGAGAAAAGGTTTAATCGAGCAATTTTTGACATTCTAATTCATTCTTTTGTTGATCAAGAAGTAAGAGACGTAACTCATGGAAAGGAAAATCTCGTGGAAGATCTTTTCAAAAGTCTTTGCTCACATGATGCAGCGTTTCTGGATTCAATTGAGACTACAACTAAAAGCCTTAATGCGGTAGTAAAACGTTTTACTGCTTGGAATAATTCTTTGAATGAAAACTTTGGAACTCATCTGCCAGAGTATGAGGTTGTAGAATCTAAAATCAATAGAGTTAAATAAATATGGCTCAGACTCAATTATATACTGAGCTTGAAACTCGCCTAAATGAGTTGAGAATCCATATGCTTCCAGATCCTTTTTCTCCAACTGGAACATATGATGATAAAGAGTTGGATTTAGCAAAAGGTTATATTTTACTAGCTCATGCTGAGTTTGAATCTTATATAGAAGAGGTGTCTAAAAATCATATTATAGATATGGTAAGCCAATGGAAAAGAAACTCTAAGTTATCGGTTTCTCTATTATCTTTTTTATGTTGCTATCATAGTAGTTGGTCTATCAATGATGAGCAATCCAATGAAGATATTATTCGCATAGCCAAAACAAGGAACAATGTAAAAGATTCAGCTTATGAAGTTGTTGATTTAGCACTAAAGCAATACATGACTAAGGTAAAGGATAACAATGGTATTAAAGAAAGCAATTTCAAAACTTTAGTTTTACCTACAGGTATTATGATAGATGAACTTGATAGCACGTTACTTGATAAATTGGATCTTTTTGGTATTTCAAGAGGTGATATTGCACATTTATCGAAAAAACGCGTTACTAAGCAATTAAATCCTCAAGATGAATACAATAACGTTAACTTTATCCTTAATGCCCTAAAAGATTTCGATTTAAAGTTACAGGCTTGTAAGGTCTAGCCACTTGGCCTAACCGATGGTGATATGCGTTGTCGCCATTTTATCGCCAAATCAAGGCTTAAGCGACTGATAAATAAGGCCGATTTTAATATTCGGTCTTTTTTTTCGCCATTATAAAAAAATTTATATAAAAAAAACATCAACTTAACTATTATCTTCTACTGTTTCTACCCTGCCGGGAACTCTGCCGCCATTTCACCACCACTCTTTTACGCCATGATCGCCAGGGGATTACAGTGCACAGCATCCTCTAAATGACTCGGCGCAAAGTGTGCGTAGCGCATCATTGGGCCTGTCGCACTCGCGCCTGGCCGAAGACGCGCTGTACGACAACGGCCAAGGGCACCAGATTGGACACGCCGTTTTACATCAAGCTGCACGAGTGAAGGTTGTACAGCCAGCAGCTGCTACGCAGCGACAAAGCCGCAATAATGTGATCGCGATGATGCTGTTCGTCCCAGGTAAGGCAGATATTGCACCGGTAGCAAGCTGGCCGATCTCAGACGTAGCCTTCATGACATAAACGAGAAGGCTTTTAGTGGCTAGTTCATTTACAGCGGCTGCTGGCAAGCAGTTAAGCTGATAAAGCGCGCCATCCATCAGAGACATGTTCTCAATAATGGCAATGAGCGATAGCCTCTATTTAACGGTGCTTACGGCTTCGACAGACTTAAGAACGGCAATGATCTGTGCCTGGTGAATTGGATTTTACGCACAGTGATCTTCCGGGGACATAATCAGTATGTCGGCAGAGCTTCAGAAAGGAATGGCACGAGTGTGCGGGATACTTACAATAGATGCAGTCTTATGAAATTTAGCGACAGATTTATTCCTCTCGATTGATTCTGGGAAGGCGTCATTGCAGAGAAGGTTTGGCAAGAAAAGCGTCAGTTTATCAAGCAACTCCGTGATGACGATGAAGCCGACGTATTCCCTGACTTTCCTGAGCCACGGAGATAACATCCACTTTATGTTTAAATATATTTAAATAACTTCTTATATAAATTTTTGCTCTGCTCCTGATTTTTTTCTGACTTTACATATACAGGATCGTTTTTGGAAGAGGACCTTTATGTAACCGGCTTGTAAAACATCAGGCGTTGTCGAAAATTTCTGCATTACTGTCGATGCCGTTGTTCATTTTTAGCAGCCAGCACCGACATAATATGCATTTTTTATAAGTATCCCCTGAATGGAAAGATTGATATTGGCTCCTTGTGTTGCTCCAAACATAATGGACTCTATGAGGCATAGATAGTCATGTTATATTTTTCTGAGCATCATCTGCATCAGAACGGATGTTAGAAGGAAGGCAACATTAAGAATCACAGCGATATAGTCAAAGGGTACCCATACCGATCTGAGATGAGAACATATAGCTATGAAATATTTCCAATACTCCCTTAAAGAAAATTACACTAGTAGCAGAGTATTAATTGTTGGTATGAATTATTTTAAAAATGTGTCACCTCTTGCCTATGCAGTGAATGATGCAACAGCGATAAAAACTTACTCATTGATAAATTCGATTTTCATAAGGATAAAACATGTTTTCTTATTGACAAGAAGGCTACTTAGGATAATGTATCAAAATCTTTTGCGCGATTCACAAGAGATAGTATTGAATTGATGCAAGAGCTTTTATATTTTGTGCAGGACATGCTGAGACCGCCACGCTCTGCCCGTAAACAAGTAAGATCTGCCTGAATTGCGGTGCGTAAAGTAAATTGCCGTCAACCCTGTCTGTGCACCAATACCTTTAGCCCGCCCTTTTTGCAGTATCCATATACAAATTTGCAACCGTGAATATTTATGGAGTAGTTTTAGAATGTAGGCCCACATTATCCATACAATCAGAGCTGGAGAATTAAAATGAAAGTGTTCACAACGGCAACCGCTAGTCTGTTAATGCTCATGAGCAGTGCTCACGCTGGAGGGCTGACTACCTCAGCGGATAGTAAAAAATTGACCGTCAGCTTCGGTCAGCCCACGATTAAGCAGGTGCTGCATTACCGTAAAATGTACGATAAAAAACCGTTCCCCGATGCTGAGATTTATTATTACGATAACGGCGTTTATAAAATTATTTCGCAGGGTGAAAACCACTATGGTGTTTACTCCATGCAGGGTAAGTTCGATGATGAAACCTTTACAGTGCGTTTCATCTCTCTACCTTCCAGCGATTGGGGCAATAAAACTGCCTTTCATCAATTAACCTTCGTTCAAGGAGAAAAGCAAAACGTATTTATCCAGAAAGCGATCGTTGATACTGGCGAAGCCATTGCCCAACAGAACGGCACTTATACCCAAGAAAAAAACACAGTGATAAACCCGGTTTCCACTAACTGGAAAAATAATTAATCCTCATGTGACTGTCTGTCACCACATTTCGACCAATGGAGAAAGTCAGTCACTGTCATATTAAAAATAGCCCAACGAATGGTCGTTTTATGGACGCCATCCAGTGATGTTCACGCTCGGTCTGAAATTCGTATCGCTGAATTACATTTTCTCATTCTGTCAGTATCCCGCATGCTCGCGCCATACATTTCTGGAGTTATCAGGACATACTGATTATGTCCGTGAAGAAATCGCTGGGCGTGAAATCCAATTCACCGGGCACCAAGCCATCGCCGTTCTGAAGCCTGTCGAAGGCGGATGCACTGCTAAAGATGTGTGCCGCGAGGCCGCTATTTTCGAAGCCAGCTATTACCCCTGGAAGCCAAAATATGGCGGGATGGAAGCCGCTGATATTAAAAAGATCCAAGCTCCGGAGACGAGTAGCGTCGTTTGAAGCAGATGTTTGTCGATCTGAGTTTTGCATGCCGGACGCTGAAAGAGGTCATCGAAAAAAAGCTTTAACACCAGCGATAAAGCGTGAACCCGTCAGCTATCTGACGACGCAAGCACAGGCAAGGCATGCAGGACATTATCGCTGCGCAGGACGGTGTTTCGTTATCAACCGGATACGCGACGTGATGAGCCGGTGATTCAGAGCCTGACTGAGGTGGCCGGACGTTATCCGCGCGCTCGCATTTAAATTCGGGAATAGATGTTCTGCCGCTCATCGGTTTTCCTCTTTAGTTAGGTAAGTTATAACCTCTGAGCATGTTCAAACCCTTAAGCCACTACAAAGCAAGCTCATCCAAAAGCCACAAACCCAATCCTCCCCCTTCTCACTCCTCATATCTCGCCAACTCAATCAGGTTTAAATCCGGGTCGCGTACGTAAACCGAGGTCATTGGGCCGCGGGCACCGGTGCGCGTAACCGGTCCTTCGATGATATGGGTTTGTGTGGCGTGCAGATGCGCAATCAACTCTTCAAGCGAGATGTTGCATATAAAACAGAGATCCAGCGAGCCTGGCACCGGCAAATGTGCCTTCGGTTTAAACTCATGGCCATACTGATGGACGTTGATTTTCTGTGCGCCGTAAACCAGCGCCTGACGATTTTCACCGAAGGTGATCAGCTGCATGCCCAATACGCGGGTGTAAAAGGCTGTGCAGGCTTCTGCGTTGTGGGTGGTTAACACCAGATGATCAAGGTGGTCGATCATAACTCATCCTCTGTTTTTTAGGCGGCGCTTAGGTGTACCAAGCGGAAAGCGCGATCGAGGTGAGGATCTGTTGCGGTGGGGAGAGAGAGAAATACTACTGCGGATTTAACGGCAATGGCTACGGCGAAAAGATCCTCCCCACCAAAACGGGGAGGATCGCGTCAGAGATTAAAAGCTCTCCCAACTGCTGTCGCCCGCGGCAACCGGCTGTTTGACACTCAGAGGCGCCGGACGACGAAGCGCTTCCTGCGGTTTATTTACCGCATAATGGTCGCCGATCATTTTGAATGAGGAGACCAGTCGGGTCAGGGTTTCCGCCTGATCCTGCAGCGAACGGGAGGCAGAAGATGCCTCTTCCACCAGCGCGGCGTTCTGCTGGGTCACTTCATCCATT
>Ga0308167_1001121_pt1 | contig 34522 bp, 59 predicted proteins | sample PhyCR1_2_FD_202138 | JGI IMG/M metagenome (GOLD analysis project Ga0308167, IMG submission 202138) | Phyllosphere microbial communities from UC Gill Tract Community Farm, Albany, California, United States - DLSLRC.R1 | ecosystem: Host-associated > Plants > Phyllosphere > Unclassified | place... | reverse complement strand
ATATATTGCTAAAGGTTCAATTGGTGTTCCACCAATCGTATCAGTAGTGATTGATACCTATGATGCATATCGTTTTACCCGCGAATACATTGGTACTCGTTTGAAAGCTACCATTATGGAAATCGCATCACTTTGCCCTGGAGCTAAGTTAGTTCTTCGTCCAGATAGCGGTGATCCACTAACAATGCCAATTGAAATCACTGAGATTTTGATGGAGAAGTTTGGCTCTACTGTAAACGCAAATGGTTATAAAGAATTACCTTCATTCATTGGAGTGATTCAGGGTGATGGTATCAACGAAGACAGTATCCGTCAGATTGTTGCAAATATTGAAGCTAAAAAGATTTGTCTTTCTAACATCGTATTTGGTATGGGTGGTAAGTTAGTACATCCAGAAAAAGGTCGCGATACTTACAGCTTCGCAATGAAAGGTTCAGCACAACAGCTAAACACTGGTGTTTGGGAAGATTTATTCAAAGATCCGATCACTGATGTAGGCAAGCGTTCGTTACGTGGTCGTGTCACTACTTATGAGTGTACTAATACTCACAAGATTATTGCAGAGCGTATTGAACTACAAGAAGTCAACCCATTCCTACGTGATATGATGGTTGATGTGTACGTTAATGGTGAGATTATGAATCTCAGTAACTTCGATGAAGTACGTGAACGTGCAAACAAAGGTTTGTAATTTTTAGGGGGCTTATGCCCCCTTCTTTTTAACTTAGACGAGACTATTAAATATGTTAACCACAATGCTAGTTGTATCTGTTATTACGTATGTAATTATACTTTGGCTTACATTCTCAGAATATAAAGCTAAGCGTTCTACATTTACTAAAAATAAAAAAGTACTATATGTAGTTAGTGCAGTTTTACTTGCAATTATTGCAGGTATCCTTGTAGTATTGTTAGGTTATTTAATTTTAACTATGTAAAGGATATTACTCATGGCTGGAAAAGGATTTGTAAGCCTAAAGCTTGATATTGATCAGGCTAAAGAAATCAGAAAAATATTTAAACTAGCTGGCATTGATTGCTTGACAGCAGCTAAATTTCATGTTACCTTAATGCAAGATGAAAGCAATCCTCAAATAAATTTACTTCAAAATGATAGTACATATAAAGCGAAGATTACTGGAATTGAAAGATTAGGAAAACCCGGTGGGGAATGGGAAGCAATAGTACTACTTCTTGATTCGCCTGAAATTGAACAGCGTCATAAAGAATTACTTAATGCTGGATTTACACATAAATTTCCCGGTTACAAATGCCATATGAGTATTGTGTACCAACCAAAAGATACTGACGAAGATTTAATTGAACTAATTTATAAACTTGGCGTATTACCAGAAGAACTAATCTTTGGTAATGAATATAATAAGACTACAATTTAAGTGAGCTTATAATGAAGTATGGGGATTTAACGGAACATCAGAAATGGCTTTATAGTGGTGATTGGGTTGATGATCATCCCCAAGCCGATAAAGAAGTTACTTGTTTTAAGTGCTTCAAAGTTTATGTAATAAAAGATGCTCCGCGTTCCGTACCCGGTACTGACGGATATTATATTAAGGAACCACAATGTCCAAACTGTGGTTGCCGACTTTACTTTTCACACCTTTAAGGTAAACAATGAATCTCAATAGTTTTTTGCAAAATAATGAAACGCCACGACTGATTTTCTGTACTGGAGCGGGTCTGTCAAAAGAATCTGGTATCCCTACTTTCCGTGATGCAGCAGGTGATGGTTTGTGGGATAACGTAAGTGTTGATATTGTTTGTAATATTGCACACTTCATGACTCACTACGATGCAGTACATAACTTTTATAATAAAATGCGTGTTGGTCTTCAAAATTTTGAACCAAACCCAGGACATTATTTCATTGAACGTATGCAGAAACTATATGGTGATGACCGAGTAATTCATATTACTGCTAACGTCGATGACTTAGCTGAACGTGCTGGTGGATCTGCAATGCATGTTCATGGTCGTTTAACTGAGGTAGTTAGTCCGTTTTCAGTAAACTCTGAAGATTATGAAGTGACTGATATTGGTTATACTGAATTTACACCAACCCCAGGTATTGTTTCTAAACCTAATATTGTAATGTTTGGTGAAACATTCTGGTTTGACAATGGTGTTCGTAAACCAATCTATAACGAACTTTATAAAGTACTTGATAGTGCAAATGCACGCGATACTTTCATTATTATCGGTTCATCTGATAGTGTAATTCCGTGGTCAGTATATGCAGGATTAGCAACAGCTTCACAAACTGTTAATATTAATCCAGAACCACATGATAAAGACGATCATTTCAGTTACAATCTTTACAGTCCAATTGGTGATGTTCTTGGAACATTAAATGACTACGTAACTGCTCGTATGTCAACAAATAATTAAGGCAATATATGTACCAGGAAATTCCTTTCGGCACCCGCTCTAATCGTTATGATTGTGCCTTTGTATGGATCTTTTCTAAGAACTGTAATCCATATAAAAATTATCCATACAATGATATTCCTAACGTAAGTCTAGTACTTGCAGAATTACGGTTCGATGGTTTATTAGGTGCAGTTGGTGGTTTAGTAGAAAAAGATGACCCAAGTTTAGAAATTGCCGTAGTTCGAGAAGCTAAGGAAGAAATTAATTATGACCTTCCTATCGAACGTTTAAAACCATTAGTTAGCTATAAAAACATGGCAACTAACGTACACAATCATGCATTTTCTTTAGAGGTATCTTATGAAGAACTTCTGGAAATTCGTAATAACGCAGTAACCGGTGAACATTTTCCTGCTGAAAATGCTGGAGTGAATTTACTACATATTTGTCGTTATCTTAAGGCGAGTAAAGTAGAATGTGGCTGGAATGTTCTTATGGAGCAGAACTTCGTAGGAACTTCCAAGAAAGAACTTATTAAACTTGTAGAAGATAATAATCTTCTTATTGATTATACTGGTGAAACACAGCAGTCATACAAAATGTTTTTGGATGATTTGCGTGATGTTGAACAGTACTACCCAGGTGAAGGTTTCGTTGTTTGTCGTACTCATCAGGAAGCTGTTAAGTACGTTGAACAACATGGTTTACCTGAATTTGTTTCTTTTGACCATGATTTGGGTGATACCGATAATGAAAATGAAGAAACTGGTTATACATTCTGTAAGTATCTTATCGATTATATGATGGATCGACAGATTGCAAAAGTATTTGGATATAATGTCCATAGTGCTAACCCGGTTGGTGCGAAGAACATTTCTTCGTACTTAGATAATGCCTTTAATTTTATTCGGAGTTTGTAAGTTATGAAACGTCTCATTTGGTCTGTAATCTATGCGGTAGTATTTACATCATTCATGTATGGGTTAATGCAAATACCAAGTGGTAAACATACCAATGTGACGTATAACGTTGGTCGGGTTGTTGCAACGGGTCAGTGTAAAGGGAGTGAATGTTCATACCAATACACTGACAAAAACAATGAACTGAAGTATGGTACTACCGATAAACCAGTTAGCATAGGCCAATTGGTTTATCAAGAATGCTGGTACGAAGAAGCGAAAGGTAATCGCTGCTACGTTAATTACGAACCCAGCTCAAACTAACAGTTTAAAGGAACATTAAATACTGTTAGGAAAACAAAGTGTTTTAACACTCAACAAAAAAAGGATGTTTATGAAAAAATATGTTCTTGACACAAACGTGATTCTTGGTGATCCACATGCAATCCTAGCATTTGATGGAGCACATGTAATTCTTCCGTTCACTGTACTTGAAGAATTAGATTCCATTAAGAGTCGTAAAGTTGATATTTCACGTGATGCTCGTGTTGCAATCCGCAATATTAGTACTATTCTTGAAAACGCAACACATGAAGAAATTTCAACTACTGGTGTTGAAATTTTCAAAACTCACCCTCACATTAATCCCGAAACAAAGTTATTTGTACTAACTGTTGAGGAACTTCAAGCAATTGCACATCTAAGTGAAAACTATGATGACAAGCTTGATACTCTAGTAAAAAGTACTGTACCTGATGACAAGATTATTCTAGTTGCTCGACTATCCCAAGCTGTACTTGTAACACGTGATATTAACATGCGTATCAAGGCACTAGCATATGGTGTAGAAGTTCAGGATTATCGTCATGATGTAACAATCGAAGATTCGGATCTAATCCATACTGGACACCATGAAATTACTGGTAAACTATGGGATCAAATCGGTGGCACAGTCTATGCTAATCAGGATAGTCACAAGCTACTACAAATGATTCCAGAAGAAAATATTAAACATCTTCTTCCAGATAATATTTGTATTGGTGATTATCTATATGATGAAGCTGATGGTCTGTTTGTATTTGAAGGTTATGCTTCAGTACTAGAACATGACGATGACCGCGATATGGTTTGTTTAAACGATATTGGTCAGACTAAAGCATTGTCTCGTAAAGTTTGGGGTATTAAAGCCAAGAACATTCAGCAAGCAATGGCAATTAACAGTATCATGGACAAAGATGTACATATTACAATTCTTCTTGGTTCAGCAGGTACAGGTAAAACATTAATCGCTATTGCAACTTCTTTAGAGTTAATTCTAGAGAAGAAGAAATATGACCGCATTATCTTCTCTAAAACTCAGGATTCACAATTTGAAGAAATTGGTTTCTTACCTGGTTCAGAGATGGAAAAAGTTATGCCATTCTGTGGTGCAGCAGTCGATGCATTAGAGTACTTGCATAAAGATGATGCAAATCCACAAGGTTCAATTGAAGAAATTATGAAACGTAATGTCTTCCAGTTTAAAGCATTGAACTTTGTTCGTGGTCGTAGTTTCATTAATACAATTTTGATTGTTGATGAATTCCAGAACATTACTCCAGCTCAAGCAAAGACTATTTTAACTCGTGCTGGTGAAAACTGTAAAGTGATCATCATGGGTAACTTATCTCAGATTGATAATAAGTTCATCAGTCCTACTAATAGTGGTTTGACTTATGTAACTGAAAAGTTCAAAGATTGGGAAGGTTGTCGTATCATTGAATTAGAAGGTGTAGTACGTTCACCTCTAGCTGCATTCGCAGAAGAAAATCTATAACAGTTAGGGGAACTTTATGTTCCCCTTTTTAATTGAGAAAAAATATGTTTAAATTCGATATGAAAATTGAGCAAAACTTTGCATCATTCAAATCAACAACCAGTAAAAAGTATGTTTTTGTTGAATCGTTTGATAATCAAGAATTCACAGTTAGAATGGGTACACTTTCTGAATCAAAAGAAATTGGTTCATTAACAGCTAGTACTTCAAAGGAATTGAACCGAAAGTTAAGGAAGCTATGTTTAAGTCAAAAATTATAAGATATGAAGCTGAATGCGACCTTCAGATTGGTGATGGGGAATTTGTTTTCTATACACTATATGAAGTAAAGCAGTGGTTGTTTATTACGTACTACAAGCGTATCCATTATGGATTGCAAAAAGAAATGAATACTTTGTGTGATAATTTGAATAAAATACTTGAAACACAAAATTAATTTATGGTATAATACGGGTATTAACTAGCTAAATGGCTCTCCATTTCCGGCTCAGTAGATTCTAAACAGCATAAATAAGTCATAATAATAACAATATTTGACTCCATGTTGTTTACTCTTACTAGGCCGCTTCTGCGGCCTTTTTTATTGGAAAAATAAAATGAAGATTAACCCGTCAGAGCAGTTTGTTATTGACCATATCTTTGAGTACTTCAACGAATTAGGCTTCCATAATATCATCATATATGGCTCATATGTCGAACGTATGCATGGTTTTGACGTTGTTCCTAATGATATTGACGTTACCATTGTCGTAGATGAAGAACCTCCTGAACCGCGTCACAAGTCCTTCTTTTTAGGATTTACTGGACTAACTATTAATGTAGAGTTCATGCAACGTAAGTCGTTTGAAGCTGAACTTAATAGTCTTCAGCCTAAGTACTTTATGTGTCTGGCTAACCCAGGAATGCAAAAAGATATTGATTTTGCGTTATCAAGTAAAGAACTACATGAAGTTCGTTCGTGTATTAGTTCTATTACCTCCAAAGCCTTTGATAAAGGTAAAAAGAAATTACAAGTAGTTGAAGATTACGATAAAGTACTTGGATTAAAAAATCTATTCCACGCTTTCAAGTTTCCTTTGTATGCACGGTGGTTTTACATTAAAACCGTTCGCGAAACTGAAAAAGAGATTGATATTTTAACTCTCAATGAAATTCATAATCTAATAGTAACCAAGTACGAAGAAACTACTGGTACTATCGAAGAACGTTGTGCAGAGATGATTGAAATGTTCAAACCACTGCATAATTCACTAATGACTCAGTTCCGTATTGATTTCCCTAAGAAGGTTTAAAATGATTTTAGCATGGATTGGATTTGTAATACTTAGTATTGTCGGTTTAGGAATGGTAATCACTGGACTATTCGTATGTCGTTTTGTTATTGCATTCGGTGGCGGTGGATGGTTGTTCCCAATTTCACAATTTGCTATTGGTGGTTTTTTGTTATGGTTAGCATTCACTTATGCACCATTCACTGTTATTGTGGGTTAAATAATGGAAATTATTGCTGAAATTATTTTTGCTGCATTAGAAATCATTATTGAGATGATGGCGATGAGTGCAACTGGTTGTACTATTCTTATTATCTTTTTAGTACTGGTGTGTTTAGCAGCATTTGGATATTGGGCTTATATTTGTTAAGGAAATAAAATGATTAAACTAATAAAGGGGCGTATGACTTTCCGATTATGATATTAACATAATAAGGAGGAACATATGTTCTTTAAACAAACTTTTAAAATCTTTTTTGACGATGGCACGGTTGTAGAAACTGATAACATTCTTTCTTGGATTGAAAATTTCTTTCCCGGTGGTGTCGAAGCTTTCTATTACCGCATGAAATGGCTCTGCAAATACGACAAAAAACCTTTATGGTACTATAGCCGTGCGAATCAAAACGAATACTACAAGACTTTTCATCTTTATACAAAAAATAATCTAATGATTTCACCTGAATTATTTCGTGGTGAATTTATTAAGTACAAAGAAGATAATTTACGTATTTGGAAAGGAAAGCATTATTATAGTCGCAAACAATGGAGACATAACCATTGCCGTAAGCCACATAGTACTACGTATGATCGTCGTATGGAAACTTTTGCCGAACGCCGTGCAATTGCAGGTGTAGTCAAAGAAGAAGGTGAACCCGAATTCCGTGGTCGCCGCCGTAATGTACCCCAACCTTGGGATGATATTATCGCACGCCGCAGTCTTTCATGGAAAGATTGCACAAAACGTAAACGTCAACACAAAGGAAGCTAATGCTTCCTTTTCTTTTATTGGTACAAAATGGAAAATATTAAACTTGATTCATCCGAAGTCGGTTTGGCACGTGAATTACTGAAACTAATGTACGAAAAATTATCTACTATTACAGTACAGTACCTTGATAATGAATGTTTAGGATTTCAAAAATTTAATGGAAATATAATTGAAAATTTAATTCAGACTGGATTAATTATTTCATATGACATTCATCAATTCACTGTTGATAATGAAGTATATTTTATTAAGCTAACCGAATTAGGTTCAGTACTGGCTCAATGCCAAACACTAGCAGAACTATGGAATAATGGTATTTCAGATGAAGCCGATTTTGTTGCACAAGGTTCTAACATTTATACCATTCTAAAACGTTACGATGAAAATGAAATTGATCCACTTGTAAAACTACTAACAGCAGAAGAACAAGACGCATATCAACATTATTACAAAACACAGATTTGGGCGTTGCAGACAGTTAAAAATGCATCATATGAAGATACTACCGATAATAATGTTCTTGATATTACACTAGCACCAATGTTTGAATTATCTGTTGAATTAGGTACTAACGGTGAAAACCAGTTTAGAACTAATGATTATGTATTCAAAAAATGCATGGAAGAACTAGGCGAAATGGCCCTTGAAGACCAAATTGAATTAGGTCTTTCTTATAAAGATGCTGGTTCTGATGGTGTTGCTGGAGAAGCCGTGGATTTGGCAATTTGTGCAATGGATATGTTTGCACTTCAATTCCCAGGATCATCAGCAAAAGAAATTGAAATTGAATTTATTAAGTACATGAATAAGAAGTTACAAAAGTGGCGTACTATTGTAGGTAAGTAATATGGGTTATGGAATGGATGACGAAGATTGGGGCAGACAAGCTGAAGATCATTTCGAAGAACAAGAAGCAGAACAGAAATTTTTATATACTGAGAATAAAAGAACAGAAATGTGTAAGCGTTATAATGATGCTAAAAACGCAGAAACTGGTACTACTATTCGTTGTCCGTTCTGTAATAAAGCTATTGTGAAAAGTACTTACAATAAAGTGTTCTGTTCTAATGGTAGAACACGTAAAAATAAAAATTGCAAAGATGGGTACTGGAACTTTGTACCAACTGCACGAAGGGAACGTGCCAGTACTTTTATTAAAGGGAATTAAAAATGACAAAACATGCAAAAACAAAAGCGTTACAGGACGTTATTGCAGAAATGAATAGCCAAGATGAAAAATGGGGAGCAGATCGTGACCAACATCCTTTCGTATGGAACACAATTTTAGGTGAAGAGGTTGGCGAGGTTTGTCAAGCGATTCTTCACGATGAATTTGGTGGCTCTCACGCAGGCACGGCACGAGAAGAATTGATTCAAGTTGCGGCGGTAGCCTTGCAATTTATTGAACAGTATGATAGACTTAGTTCGGTTCAGTATACAAATGTTGAGAAGAAATTAGTTATTCTAGAATCCCCATTTGCTGCAACCAATGAGTACACAGTTGAAGAAAATATTGAATACGCTCGTAAATGTGTAAGACATTCTCTTTCTTTAGGTGAAGCACCAATTGCTAGCCATTTACTTTATACTCAAGATGGAATTTTGGATGATGATATTCCAGAAGAACGTCAATGGGGAATTGATGCAGGTCTAGCATGGAAAGAAGTTGCACAAGGTTCAGTAGTTTATATTGATCGTGGTATTAGTAAAGGGATGGAATACGGCATTAAAGCTGCTGAAGCAGCAGGACTTACTGTTGAATTCCGTAAGATTGAGGAATAATATAATGAACATTCGTCCAGTACATTTCCACTTAATTGTGAAAAAAGTAATTCGTGAAGCTAAAAGTGCAGGTGGAATCATCCTTACTGCAACTGGTGAAGACAACACTACCCATGCAGAAGTTGTTTCTGTTGGTCCCGGTGTTCAAGCCCAAATCAATCAAGGTGATATTGTTACCTATATTGAAGGTGACAGTCGTATTCATCGTGAAAAGATTGATGGTGAATATATTATGATAATGCCAGAAGAATGTATTCTTGGTATTGTTGAAGATAACTCAGAAGAATAAGGTTTAATAATATGCATTCAGCATTGGTAGAATTAAAAGAACGTGGTCTTATTAATCAAAGTACTGATATTGAAGTACTTTCTAAACTATTAGATGAAGGTTCCGCAGTTTATTGTGGGTTCGATCCAACTGCTGATTCATTGCATATTGGTAGTCTCCTTCCACTTACAGTAATGAAAGTGTTCAAGAAACACGGTGTAAATGTTATTGCGTTGGTCGGTGGAGCTACCGGTTCAATTGGCGATCCAAGCTTTAAATCCGAAGAACGTTCTATGATGGATTGGGATACAATTGACAAAAATATCGCAGGTATCATTTCTGTAATCAATTCCATTCTTGGTAATGATGTTCAGATCGTAAACAATCAAAGTTGGATGAAAGACATTAATATGTTAGACTTCCTACGTGATTACGGTAAGGCATTTACTGTGAATAACATGATTAATAAAGAATCAGTACGTTCTCGTATTGAACGACCAGATCAGGGAATTTCATTTACTGAGTTCGCCTATCCAATTCTTCAGGGAATGGATTTCGAATTACTGTATGATATGCTTAATTGTAAAATTCAAATCGGTGGATCGGATCAATGGGGTAATATGATTGCAGGAACTGACTTGATTCATAAACTTCATGGAAATGATGCTCAGTGTGGTGTTATTACTCTACCTTTGGTAACTAAAGCTGACGGTACTAAATTCGGTAAATCAGAATCTGGTACTATTTGGTTAGGTTCAAAGCGTACTTCACCATTCCATTTCTTCCAGTTCTGGCGTAATGTTGATGATGCAGAAGTACCGAAGTTGTACCAGTACTTTAAACCATTTGGGTTTGATGTAAAAGATATTGAACGTGAAATGAAAGTTAACCCAAATTTCGTTAAACTTCAGTTCGCCTACAAAATGACCGAAACTATTCATGGTGAACTTGCTGCGGATCTGGCTCGTGATATTAGTTCATTTTTATTTGGCGATACTATTGACTTAACAGAAGAAGCTGTTAAGATGATGATTGATAGTGGCTTTGAAGTAGAGGGCAGTACTGATTCACTAGAATTAGTATCATTACTGGTAGATTCTGGTATTGCCACGTCTCGTAAAATGGCTCGTGAGTTCATTGATAACGGTGCGATTAAAATTAACGGTCGCAAGGCAAATGAATTTTATGATACTAAAGAGTTAGTCTTCACTGAAGATGTTAATATTATCGATGACAAGTATTTTGTTCTACAACGTGGTAAAAACACATTTATCATTATTGAGAATCGTCGTCGGTAAAATAAAGAACTGAGAAATATAAAGCCGTGCTTTCTGGCAAAAACCAGATGTAAGACCGTTTACGCTGCAATGCTAGTACTGGAATATCCCTACTCAACGTAACTACCAAAATTCCAGGGCGTTGTATTTCTTTTTAATTGAGAGAAGAGAGGTTGAAAATGTCATTCAGTAACGGTGGTAATATTGTATGGGCTGGAACTCGTTCTAAAGGATATAAGGAAAAACTCATTACAAATGAAATTCGTGATGCTTCTAAACAAGCTAACCAAATGCTAGCATCCTCATATGAAGAACGTGACTTGATACTACGTGAACATGGTCGCAAGATTTGTGATGAATATCTTTCAAAAAATACCATATCTCCAGGAAAAAGCCGCCATATCCCATTCAGCTATGGTCAAGGTCGCTTCGCAATTGAATTATTCAATCTAACTGGCATTGAAACCAGTAGTGAATATGAAGATGGATATAATAAATTATCACCGGAAGATCGTGCAAGGTATGACAAAAGTACGATTAATGTTGGCGAGTCCATTTACTTCTTTGGAATTAAGCCAGATAAACGAAGGAAATAAATGAGTTATCGTACATACAAACAGTGGAAGAATAAAGGGCGTCAAGTAAAAAGTGGTGAACAAGCCGTTGGTCGATTGACTGACGGTACTTGCCTTTTTTCTAAAAAACAAACTAAAAAGATTAAAAACAAAGTCCGTACTCAGGAACAAAGCGATTACTATTCTGGTAATACCCAAGATTGGGATTACTATCAAGAATCAGGCGAAAACATTGGCTTACCAGGTCAATGGTAAAGAGGAAATTAAATGAACATCTGTGATAAGTATTATTGGATTACAAACCATCCAGCATATGTACCATTCGGTCGTGATGCAATCATTGAAATCACCCCACACATGGTTTGTCCAGAAACAAATCGTGTTGAACGTATCCAGTCAGTGAACACCAAATTACAATTTTGGGTTGAGTTGATGGTTCCAAATTACGATGAACAATTCGAAATGGAAAATCACGCACATGAATGGAAATTAGATTGTGGTGGTGATTCATGGGAAGAAGCAGTAGAAGCACTATATCAAGGTGTGTTGGCTGCATACGGTGATTATACCGAAGCCGATTTGGATAAACATCGTGAAGAAGCAATGAAAGGTTTCAACTTAGATGCATTCATGGCTTCGGTTAAAACAATTCCAGTAGGTGATGCAGATTATGAATATGCAGAACCAGTAATGTACACAATGGAAGAAATCGCAGAACTTCGTAACGAAATTGATACAATGAAAAAGTATGAAGAAGTTTTGCGGGAAAAAGGTTCGGATAAATCAATTTCAATGACAGAGTATTATGAAATTGAATGTGAGCATTTTGCCCTAGACCACGACCTCAAGATTGCACGAGCTTCATTGGAAGCTGGATATGATGTGGATCGCTACGGCTTTCCAAAATGAAAATGAAAAAGTTAATCGGCATATTGAAAGATATGCCGTCCTTATTACAGGTAAAGAATACTCGAAAGAAGTATAAAATCATTGCATGTGCTTTAGATAAAAAAGGTAAAGTACTTTCAATGAAAACTAATGATTATGATTGTTCACATCCCCTGCAAAAACATTTTGCAGTTCAAGTTGGACGACCAGAGGCAATCTTTCTTCATGCAGAGATTGCAACACTGATTGCAGCAAAAAAAGTAGTACATAAGTTGTTAATCGCTAGGGTAGATTGTGAAGGTAATCCACTTCCAGCTAAACCATGCCCTATTTGTGAAAAAGCTATTGAAGCTTTTGGAGTAAAAGAAGTTGAGTACACTTGAAGATGTTTATCTAAAACAGATTGTAGATATATTTGAACAAGGTAATGAATCTGAACTTTACATTGATACCGTGAAGTTTCTATTCAAACAGATTCTTGAAGAAAAAGCAAATGAAACATTCGAAATGACAAAGTACTTTCAAAGTGCTATTTCAATTCATGCACGCTTGCGTTCATCAAGATACAATGCAGATTTTAATGGACCACTACTTTCGTGGTATCGCCGTTTCATTGGATTACATGGAGATAAAGAATGATTTTAGTAGATTTAGTAAAAGATATATCATACGGTAACAGTAAGAAAGCATCTAAGTACGAAGAAGAGATACGAAATCAAGTTGAGTCATTTGAATCCACTACTAAACAATTTTTGGATTTGGTTAAAACTCATGGTGACCAAAATTCACGCAGAGCTGTGAACAGTGCGGTTGAAGAGTTAGTTGAGAAATTCAATAACACATTACTTGAAAATCGAAAAGGTACTGATTTTTTAGATATGAAAGTATCTAAAGCTATCCAAAATATTGAGTTTTCTACTTATGATACCACTTTTCGACATAAACTATATAATCCTAAAATTCATGATGCACCACGTGCAAAAATGGAAAACATTATTGAAGTTGCGGAGAAACTAGGTCTTCTTATTATTCCTGAACAATATGTCAATAAAACATTAGTTGAGCGTGACCGTTATGATGATAATGGATACTCACGACAAGTAATTAACTTTTATAATAGATTCGTCTCACATACTAAAAATAACCATATGAATGCATGGTTGGTGTGTCCTATCCAGTACTACAACATTGAACGACATGCTAAAGATTTGACATATGAGTTTTTTGTTCCCTCTTCTGTTAGACAAGCCTTCACTTCAATCAAAATTATTCTACCTATGTTAATTGGTATGATTACCCAAATTGAAAGCTTAAGTAAAAAAGTTGATAATATGAGTACTGAGTTGAATAATATTCGCCAAACTCTAGTGCAACAGCAGCAACAAATTGATCGGTTACAAGAAGAATTAACACAGCAACGTATTCAAATTGCAGAACAAGCAGCACGTGAACGACAAATGGAACAGCAATTTCAAGAAGCTCGTGCCCAAATTCAATGGGATATTTTTGATCCTATGCTAATTGCATTACCATCTAATATTACTAACATTAATACCTATACTGGTAATGTTGCATTAGGTCCAGCTTGGGGTCCAGAAATTGACAAAGTACTAGTAGAACTATTAGGACTTACTCAACACGCCGACCGAAAGAATTATACGATTACAGAAGCGAACCGGTATTAATAAAAATATAAGGATAATATATGGATACAGTAATAATTAATTTAGTTGGTGGTCCATGCTGTGGTAAAAGCACCACAGCAGCAGGTCTATTTGCTAAAATGAAGCTTCACACAAATAAAAAAGTTGAAATCGTAACTGAAGTAATCAAAGATTATGTATACGATGAAAACAAAATGGCAATGCAAGACCAAGTACTAATCACTGCTCAACAAAATCATCGCCTTTTCCGTCTTCAAGGAAAAGTGAATTTTGTTGTATCTGATGCATCATTACTTAATGGTATTATCTACAATGAGTTCTATAACGACTCAGAAAATATTAGTACAGAAATAGCATTTGAGCTTTACCGCCAGTATGATAATATTGTATTTCTACTCCCACGCAAACCAGAATATGATGCATATGGACGCACTCAAACACTAGAAGAAGCAAAGGTCATTGATGATCTATTCGTTCAAACTCTAGTAGATATGAATATTCCATTTATCGATATGCGTCAGTATACACACGAAGAAATGCCTGACCGTATTTTAGAAGTACTTAGTCGCAAATTCGTTTTTGAGACACACTAATGTTACATGATATTTTAATATTTCTAGCTTGGTTCTATGGAATAGCACTTGCTGGTATTGGATTAATTGCTATTTCATTTTTTATTTTTATCTTTAATGAAATTTTTATTAGTAAGGGGAAATAATGAGTAGGGAGAACGAAAAGTGTTACCGTCGATGGATTTTTGACGGAAACCACTATAAAGGTCAGAAACGACCAAAAATGCATTTTCCAGATGGTAAGAAAATGAGTTTGGAAAAAGCTTTTGATGTAATAGTTGCCGGTCTTCTGGATGGTAAAGGTTTACATCCATCAGTTGATTATATCTGGTACGCAGAAAAACTTTCAGTTGAATGTAACGTACACATCAATTTAGTCAGACAAGTACTTCATAAATTAAATCTTGAAGGATGCTGCTCAAAGCGTAAACTATGGAATACCCATTATTGGGGAGGTGCTATGCATACTCGACTTGACCCACACGGCGACGATCCTGTTCAGTGGGAAGGTAAAAGATACAGTATCGATTTGAAAAAACTAAAAGAGAAGTTTGGTTAATATGGTTGTATACGAAAAAGTACTAGCGGATATTGAAAACTTTGATCCAATGGATGTACTTAATTCTGATGACATTGTAGTTGATGCATACGGTGATCCAAAAGGTCGTTTTATTGTGACCGTGCAATTTATAGAAGAACCTGATATTGAATAACACTAGGCACCCTTTATGGGTGCCTTTTTTGTTTATACCCCCAATAAATACATTAACGCATATCTTAAATAAAGGGATATATTATGTCGAAAATAATTAAAGGGACGTTAAACGTTGGAAAAACCGCATACTCAGATGGTAAAGCTGTAATTACATCGATAAACGGAACTGCACGTGATACAGCAACAAACGGTTTCACAGTTGACGCTTATACATCAGACCAGTTAATTGAGATGATTAGTGTTTTACCTGTTTCTAACTTCGTACCCAATTCAGGTCTTGTTACGTATACTGGATACAATGTATCATTTAACTCTGCTAATCCAGCACTGTTAAGTGGTAATTTCCTAATGCTTCCAATTACAACAATTGATTTAACAAAAATAAAAACCAATCCAGCAAGTAGTACATTCTATGTATATGTAACTATGTCACAAGGTCTTCCAAAGTACTTGATTACTACATCAGTAATTGCTGAAGAAGGGTCTAATGCATATAATATATTATGGATTGGAACGATTACAACAAACATTTCTGGAATTTCAGCAACAAATATAATTTCACGTTCTAGATTAGATGTGTTTAGTCCAAGTACTACAGCAGCAGGAGCTTCGTTCCCTGTCAGTACTGGATTGCCATCACAAACAGGGAATATTACGTGGTAAGGGAAAATAATGTCTTATAATATTAAAGGTGACGTTAAAACCACCGGAACTATGATAGTTCAAGGTAAACAACCTGGTTTAAATGTTAAATTAACCGGCAACAATATTACATATACACCTGAAACTGATGGTGTTATTGAATTGCCTATCGATCTCAAAGATAGTATTGATAATGTATTCGACCAGTTACCATTTTCACAATATGGTGCATTGAATAATAACAGCCCTGGTGTTGCTGGTACATTTGATGGTGGTAGTACAGTTTCATATTATGCAGCTATGCCAGTTCTTCTTGAAAATGATGGTTCTTTGGTGTACTTACGCCCCGGTACAAACGGTAGTACTATTAACTACTACTATACTTATATCAATAATCCAGATTCATCTATGCGACCTTATACTACAATCAATAAGTACTATGAAGGTTCATGGAATAATATTCTTTTCAATGATTCAGATACATCAAATTGTTTAGTATATGAAGAAGTTGGTAATAATGTAGTTCATGTCGTTCTTACTAATGGAACTATGGATAAAGATTTACATAAATCAGCCACTTATACACGGTCACTCACTCCGTATAGCATTCTAACTGCAACTGTTGCTGGTTCGTATGTATACATTGTGTGTTTATATAGTTCGGTTTTTAATCCCAACTTTCCATACAATGTACAATATAATATTTCAGATCCATTTGAATTCATTCTTTATAGAATTCCAGTTTCTGAAATAAATGCTGGGACTATTAATACAGTAGAACGTGTTACTGGAATAACCGGTAATACTATGTACGGTGCACAGGGTTCTCAGCCATTTATAAGAATTGCAGATGCATGGGCTAGTACTATTGGTACTTCATCAAATTCATTCATAAAATATAATTCGGTGTTTTCAAATATATCACCATATACTTATTCTATGCCAGGAATGGCTAAGTGTATTTTTGATGGGACAAATATTAATATTAACTTCTCAACAAATATGTTTTGTACAAATGAAACCAACAGATATGATACATATTATTCATTTGTCACGAAATATAATATTAGTACTAACACATTTACAACAGATTTATCAAACACACCTATTACTAGTATAGGTGGGAATACCGGTGCTATTACTTATACCAATCCATATTCAATAACAAGTCAGAATTTATATGGATTTGATAATGCATTTTCGGATAGTTTACATGGAACAATTTACATAACTAGCAACGGTACACAGTACTATATTAGAGAGAAATATGTTTTAAGTGATAATTATAATGTGTACTCTGGTAAAATTGCTTCATTTACAAATAAGGTGAATGCGTACAATTTCAGAAATAGAACATTTAATAATCCTAGTGTATATATAGTATCTTCTGATTATGCATCACGTGTTGGTGACCAATTGATGGGTGGAATTCCTATTGATACCTCTAAAATTATTTTTAGTGGAACTGGAACATATGAAGGAATACCATACACAAAATACAAAAAAGGTGTTTCCGAGATTGGAACTACCAGAACTTATAATTATAATTCGTTTACAAACGGTACGATGACTGGTTATGCTCCGCAAATTGATAGAGTTCCTTTAATGCCGGATACATACGGAGGAGTTTCTTATTGTGATGCTTCTGGTAATGTATCATTTTATGGTACTTTGTTTATTGAGAATGATATTCTATCATGTGGATATAAATTAAATCCATCTACTTTAACATACGATAGAACTATAACAGTATCTAACCAACTACTAACAAATATCAAAAATTCAATTATATCGTCATTGGGTTTAAGTGTTTCTGTTAGTTTGGCAGGTTTGTATTTTTCACCAGATACTTCATATTTCAATAGTATTTTATGTATCAGTACTGTTAATACCTCTGGTTTAGGTGGAAATCAAATTATTGCGTCAGTTAATGTTACGTTAACTGGTGATGCAATTACTGCAATTTCATTGAATACAATAATTAATAATTATGTGAACAATGATATTACTACAGTAACGGGTAATGGTAAATTTACATCTGAAATGGTACGACATGGAGGCATGTGTGTTGCTGTTTATAGTGATTTTACATACGTTTCTTTACCACATGCAATAAATGTGACCGTTCCTGGAGACAGCCAAGAATATTCATATGCAGGTGTAAAATCTGGTAGTACTTTAACTTCCCTTAAACAAAGTAACAGTTATCATGCTCCTGATTTATATCCTACTGCAAGAGAATATAGCTATATTCCTAATTATGGATTTGGGTTTTATATGTTTGAGAAAACTGATAGAGGTACTAAATTGGTATTTGATTACCGAGGAAAAACCTTGGCAGAATTCCAAAATAATATGCCTGCGGGTAATGATAGTACAATCGGAACTTCAACCCCTACTGTTATACTAGCACAGGATGTTGTTCAAGGATTTTACTTATATTTCACTGAAGTCACTCCAGTACTAATGAATGGTAAATTCTTTGAAATGCCAATAACTTCAATTGATTTAAGCACAATTAAAAGTAATCCCGGCAATACAAAGTTCTACGTTTACGTTGATTCAAGTTCAGGCACACCACAATATAAAGTTAGTTTAACTGAAATTCCTGAAAGTCTAACTAATATGTACATTGGTAATATTCAGACTGATGGTACAAAAGTTTCTGACCTAAATATTAGCAAGGTTTCACGCTTCGGAATTTACCGACCAAGTGAGACACAAATTGGTTCTGCATTCCCTGTTAGTACTGGTAACCCAGCACAAACCGGAACAATAAATTGGTAAGGATAACTTATGGCAAAAAAAATATACGGTGATTTAAGCTCATCTGGTAATATTCAAATCAATGGTTTGAACACTATCAGAGAGATTAATGATCTCCAAGCAGACTCAACAGGGGATATTAATATCCCCTATTATGATAAGCTTTACATCGAAAATATGATCTCTATGTCTCCACTTACTCGTGTAGGGACTCAAGATTATCTACCAATAAATGTGAGTTCAGCAGCAGTTCCGACAACATCAACATCCAAAAACAGTTTCCCTACAATATTGGAAAATAATGGGACGTTAGTTATTCTTCGACCTACTAATAATGGAAGTACTGAACGTTTTTACTACTCATATTTGAAAAACGCCAGAATTGCGGATGATCTTACTCCCATCAACACTAATTTAGAATATAGACCAAGTTTTTTTACAAGCTCATATCAGATTGATGATTTCATAGCTAGTAAATCAGATCAAGTACTAATGATGAAAATCATCAATGGCAGTAACTTAACATATGCTATTGCATTAACTAATGGAACATTTGACCAAGAATATCACTCTTTTCTAGAATTTGATAGATCGTTGATACCAAATACCAATCCCAATTACATACACATTGTAGGGGATTTGATCTATATATGGTGTATAGATTCATACAACAAAGATGATGCATTTAATATAAGTTTATACACGTTAAACACATCTGATGTTATTAATGGTAGTACTGCCTCATTAAATGCAGTTTCAGGAATATCTGGTAATAATTTATTTGGAAGCGTGGTATCTAATTCAAATCATATTAATGTAGTTAACACTATTGTTAGTAAGTCTTCGAATGATTCACCCTTAATATTGGAAGATGACAACACCAATACTAACCCATTTTATATAACAAGTTATGGTTTATTGAATGCAGAGTGCAATGAGTCTAACTCTGATGTTAGAGTTTCAATAGTACATAGATTTTACGCGGAAGCTAGTTTTGGTTCCAAGTCAGATACGTATGGTATTAGTTTTACATATAACATAGATACTAAATCATATTCATTTGATACATTGAATAATGGTTCTATAAAAATTGAATCAACAAATAATGTAATAGAAATAGATAATCCATATAGCTTTGATTTAGAGAATTATAATGGCTATAATTCTAATATCAATGCAGGTACTTCATTATTCCAAACCAACGATGGGATAGTCTTTAGTTCTAATGCAAGGTATGTTGATTATGATTATTACAGTGTTATTAGAGGTAAAATAGATAATTTCACAACTTTATATAATAGTCTAAATGTAAACGATAGAACTCTTTCAGATATTATTAATTCAAATATAGTTGTTGAATCTAATAACGAACCAATTGGTTTTAAACTGTTTTTTAATCAGGATATGCCAGTTTTAATAAATGGTTCTTTTTATCAGTTGTCTAAGACTATTGTAGATTTAACTACAATTGATTCGTCGCCAGCAAACAAAACATTTTACGTTTATGTTGTTAATTTGGAAGGAGAAGCTAATTACTTTATCAGTACTACATTACTTTCTGAAGAATTATGGAGAGTATATATTGGTACTGTTGTTACTGGAGCAAGTTCTATCAGTACTATTTCCATTGAAAAGGTCACTAGATTCTTAACTTATCGTACCAGTACGACTAAGAAAGGGTCGGCTATACCCACCAGCACAGGCGTTCCGTCTGCTCCTGGCACACGTTGGAATTAATTTTAAGCGGTCACTTGACCGCTTTTTTTTCGTCTGTTACAATGTCTCTCAGTGAGAAATTTAAACTTTTAAAATAAAACAAAAAAGTCCTTGACAACGGAGGGATTTTTATATACCATGTGGGAAAAGTTGATGGGATACATACCAAAAATGACTCGCGTACACAAAGAACCGGAAATAAAGATTAGCAATCCTGATAAGCATGAAGAAATTGTCATGCATCTTCCGGTACTTATGATACGCAAGAGTTCTCGTAAACTTCAGCAGTACTGTGATTGTTTTGTGAACTCAAAAGATGCAGTACGTGAATTAATTACATTGAAATATGATATTAGTAAATGCAGGGCTGAAGTCATTGCTATGCTATTCTCTATGGCAAAAGACCCAAAACGTTTTGAAATAAAAGAATCTTTAACTTCTTCTACTCATATTGTAGATACGGTTACAAAGGTAAGGTTTAACTATTACAATTTCAATTCAGATTTTGGCCAGGAAAACAGAATAAGAAATCCATCAGTTTATATAAATGGTGAAAAGTTTCTTAATCCCAATGAAACGTTAATGATGGCTAGAGTATTTCAATCTTTGAAGATAATGAAAAAGAATGAATACGAGCTACAAGAAGAACTTAAATCACTTGAGGAACAAAATCGTGTCTTCCAAATCTACACGAATGAAAAACTACAAGGCTGACGAACTTTATAGTTCTTTAATCCGTGATCTTTTGTTACGCATGTACACTGGTATCAAAGATGTAGTAATTCATCATGTAAAAACTGAACTTGATGGTGTTACGCATATCGTATCCCTTGAAATTATTACTGAATCAGATGAACTAATTTTTACAAATATGACTATGCTGGCTGGTAGGAATATGTATACCTGTACAAAGCTTCCAAAAAAACTAGTGGGGAAAATTCATGCAACTTGGTGATCGTATTAAGCTTTATGAAAAGGCAGAAACTTCAGATAAATTCATGCCTTTACTGCCAATCTACGCTCGTATTGATGGGCGTTCTTTCAGTAATTTTACACGTACAATGAAGAAACCTTTTGATATGGATATGTCCATCATCATGCAGGAAGTAACTAAGTATCTTGTAAAAGAAACTGGTGCATGTATTGGGTATACTCAGTCTGATGAAATCAGTCTTGTGTATTTGCAGAAAAGTATGGAAAGTGATGTTTTCTTCAGTGGTAAGAAACAAAAGATGGTTTCAGTACTGTCTGCTCTTGCAACTGCAAAGTTCATTGAACTTGCACTTAAAGCATATCCCGAAGAATGTTCAAAAAGTCTTCCTGTATTTGATTGCCGAATGTTCCAAGTTCCTTCTAAAATTGAAGCTGTGAACTGTTTCGTATGGCGTAATCAGGATGCAGTGCGTAATAGTATTTCGATGGCTGCATATGCGAACTTCAGCCACAGTGCATTGCAGGGTAAAAGTACTAATGAAAAATTAGATATGCTTCTAATTGAGAAGGGTATCAACTGGAATGAATATCCTAAATTATTCAAAGAAGGTACTTTCTTCCAACGTGTAACTTATATTAAAGAACACGAAGGAAATGAAGTTACCCGTTCTAAGATTGACGAAGTTATTCCAGATCTTAAGTTTTCAGATTTGAGTACTGAAGAAAAAGTACAGTTAATTTTTGGAGTTACTGATGATTCTAAAACGACATCATAAACCAAAAGGTTCAGATTATATTCTAGCTTATTTGATGAAGGGAAGCGTTGCTTCCCTTAATAGTTATATAAATGAACATCCACAGGGTAAAGATGCTGCAAGAAAAGATATAATTGATATTAAGTATGCATTAAGTCATTGTAGTAATCTAGTAAGAACTATTATTATCAAGATGTATAAGCAAATGGAAACATTTGATGTATGGATAGATGATATGCTTGGTGAAGACTATCTTTATTATAAAGTACATGATAAAAGTACTAATTACAAATTTGAGTCTCATAGCTATGATTCTAATCACAATATTCAGTTAAGTGACGGTACTAATATTTCTAAACTATTAGTAGATTATAAGATGTTCATAATGGCAGTGATAGGAATTATGTACATTAAAGATAATATTGAAAAGTTCGAGCGTGAACGTGAAAATCAAGTAATGAAATCGAAAGTAGAGGCAGCATATAACTGATGGAATATATCACACCAGTACTTGTCAATAGACATAAAGGTGAATTTGACATTTATATTGGTCGTGGTACTATTTGGGGAAATCCTCATCCTATTGATTTAGGACAGGGGATTTCTCGACTTGTTTCTATTGAAATGTACCGGGAACACTTGTATGAATGTATCGAAGATGGTAGAATTACAATAAATGATATTTTAAGTCTTTCCGGTAAAAGAATTGGGTGCTCGTGTACACCTCTTCCATGTCATGGAAATGTGATTATTGAAGTGTTCAACGAAATAGTTGAAATGATAAAAGGCTAATAATAATGAACAAGTCAGATATGCTGTTTGCGTTGCTTCGTAAAAGTCGCACGGTACTAAAAGATGGCATTACTACTAATAATGATCGTAAATTCTTAATTAATATTAAGTACGAGTACTCTAAACTCGACAGTAGTTTGCGTAATCTTATGCGTATCATGGCAACTGATATTGATCGCTTTGAAACAGTATATGGTTCAGATGAAGTACTGAGTAAAGTATTACTCGGTACAGGAACGCTCGAACCTAAATTGATTGATACTAAAACTGGTACAACATTTACAATCAAACAAAATTCTATTGATGTTGACTCTATTACTGTGTTTAATGATTCCAACCATAAGGGCTTTTCTGTAGCATTTCATTGCCTAATCAGGGCTAAAAAACACCTTGAGGAAACAATGATCAAACATACAAAAGAACAAGAACGTCTTGATATTTTAACGGAGTATCGTTAATGAATGAAAATACCATGATGTTTTTACTCTTACGTAAAAACAGCAAAATGCTTAAAGAGTTTGTTAACGATATAAAAACTCCTGACGTAAAGACACGCAGAAGGAAACAGATAATTGATGTTAAGAGAAAGCTTTCATCTTTAAAGCATTCTCAATTTATGTTGGTCAAAACTATTGCTACCGAATTACATCGCTTTGAAATCATAGAAGCAACCCGTAAATTTAAAAAGGGTTCGGACGATGTAAGTTTGGTAATTAATGATAAAGTAATCATGGAATGCTTACCTGACTCGCAAAAGTACGGGGCAAACTCAAAAGAAGTAGATCCTGAAGTTATTTTCGATAAAATTCATGGGATCTATTTCATCCTTACTAGAGATGTAACAATAGTTGATGATATTGTTTTATTTGAAGGTGCCGACCACGAATGGTTTAAAGGAGTATATCTTTCCCTGCGTGAAGCAAAAGACGCAGAAGAAAAGCTGTTAGAAATGCAAAGAGTACATGAAGAAAAACAACGTATATTAAATCGTAAGGAGACTCTTCTAGCGAAGTATTATACGTAAAAAATAATAAAGGGATAACTTGAAAAATAATCATTTAGACAATTTAATTGTGCGACACTTGGCAGGTAGCCAGGCTTACGGAACTAGTACTCCAACATCTGATACCGACTTTCGCGGAATCTTTGTTGCTGATAAAGAATTCATTATTACTCCTTTCTTCAAAGTTAATGAAGTAAGTGACGTCAAAGAAGAAGATACAAAGTACTATGAGTTGAATAACTACATGCAACTCTATCTTACTGCTAACCCAAATATTCTTGAATCACTATGGGTTGATGAAGGTGATATTACTTTCAAAACTGAAATGTATGATCATCTTCGTGCAGCACGTTCCGACCTTCTATCCTCCAAAATTGCATTTACATACACTGGTTATGCTCATAACCAAGCTAAACGTATGAAAAATCATCACGGCTGGATGGATAAAGAACGTACTGGAGTTCGTATTCTTCAGGAACTAATTGACCAATATCCATGTGAGCAAATGGTTCAATGGATTGGTGATTCATTCCCTTCATACATTATGAATCTTGTTAATATTGAAGCGGCGAAAGGTCAGTACATCAAAACTATTATTGATTTCGAAAAATTCATGCGTAATGCTTCATTACAAATGATCAGTACTTTACCACTTAAACAATATCATTTTGTTAAATTGGTTCATAACTATTTCGAACATCAAGTACTAGATCGCGATTTCAACATTCTTAATTACAGAGATGACTATCAGCTTGTTCCATATGGCGATAACATCTTTGGTCTAGTTCCAAAAGAAGGTGCTAAAACTATCAATTATGATGGTAGTATCAATCGTATTGACACCTCTGTTATGACATTAGAAGAAGTTAAAGAACAGCCAAAACTTATTGTAAAATTCAACAAAGAAGAATACGAGAAGAGTTCTGATAACCGTCATAACTATCATAGCTGGAAAGAAAACCGTAATGAGGCTCGTTCTGAATTAGAACAACTCAACGGTTATGATACAAAACATGCAATGCATGTTGTACGTTTACTACGAACTGCCGAAGAAGCATTAACTACCGGTGAAGTTCATGTTAAACGTCCTGATGCTGCTGAACTATTAGCTATCAGAAATGGTTCATGGTCATTTGATGAGATGATGGCTTACTGGACAGAAAAAGATATCTATATCCGAGAAGTACTATATAAACAAACTGATTTACCACGTGCACCAGATATTCATAAAGCAGCTAAGCTACTAATTGAACTTCGTGAAATGCAATGGTATGGGAAATAATTATGAATATTCTAGAACAATTTAAAACGGCACGTGAAGTATATCTTGGTATGGTCAATCAGCATTCTGATGCTATTATCAAGGAAATTATCAAAGATCTTGGTATCCGTTATCCAGGTCTAACTTGTGGTACTATCGTAGGATATACTCCAGGCTTCAATGATGGAGAACCTTGTGAGCACTGGTCCAATATCGAAGTACTAGATATGAATGAAGAAGCATTAGGTCAAGTACTTGATAGCTTAGATATTGAAGAAAGTGATTTCGAATCTAATAATCTTACTAGTGAAGAAGCACGTGCTATCGAAACTGAGCTAGGTCTTGTTGATGATATTTTAGAAGAAAAAGAAGGTACAAATTACCAATTCGCTTTCGTTATCATTGATGGAACAATTACATTTAAAACTGGCTATTACGACTGTGGATACTAATATGACTACACTATTTGAACAATACAAAGTACTAAAAGATACTGCTTATAAAGCAGAGAGTGAACTCGGAAATTTCATTCACCTTCATAAGAAAGATTTACTTAAGACTGCTGTAGATGAACTTAAAACAGTTGAAGGATTTAATAAACTAATCATCAAAGGTTATACTCCAGGCTTCAATGATGGAGATGCATGTACTCATTCAAGTGAACCATATTACTCATGTACACAACGTAGTAAATGGAATGATTTCAGTGAGCTATCTGAATACGGAATTGGTATTGCATATTTTCTTACTGATGGTGAAATTGAAGAAGATGAAGAACTATGTGATTGGGATGGTTTCGATATAATCAATACCTATTCAGTTGAAGATAATGAAAAAGTTGATTACCTAGTTAGTCAAATTGATTACCTAATTGAAGAAATTTATCACACTGATTATATCGTTTATATCGATTTAACTGGTGATGAACCTAAAATTGATCATGAATATTACGATTGTGGACACTAATATGTTTACTAATACAAAGAATGCAGTTAAAGATTATCTCAATGATATTGAACGAATGAAGAAGGAAATTCAAAGTACTTTTATCGTTCAACTAACTGAAGATTTGAAAGAACTACAGCAAAAGTATCCAAATCTTGATAAGATTTTCGTACTAGGTAGTACTCCAGAATGGAATGATGGAGAAGAATGTAACCATTATTCCAATGTATATATTACCAATATTTCTGATTCTTGTAATGATGAGATGTATGAATATGTGGATCGTGTATACTATGATGAAGATCAAGTTCCAGATGAGTTCTTATACGTTAACGTAAATCTAAGTGTTAAAGAAGCACAAGAAGTTCATGGAATTTTACGTACTGCTAATTTTGAAGATTGTTTAGAACAGGTTTTCGAGACTAATTTTCATATTATCATCGACATGACTTCAGATATTAAGGTAACCGTAAAAGATTATGAGTGTGGATATTAATACACTTAATCCGGTTGGTAGTATTGAAATGAACTTGTTTACTTGGAAGGTTCCGATGGACCTTCCAGTACAAGAGTTTAAATACGCCAATCCAGAAAAAGTACTTGACAGTGTGCCGCCTGAAATGGCAAAATTAATTCTTCGTATGATAGAAGAAATTAAAAAGTACGATGACCGTTCAATTGTAGTTGATTACCGCGTGAGAGAATTATCGGCTGGTGATAGTGGTTCTCAGATTTACGGTTATCATCTTGACTGTTGTAATGATATTCATGACGATTTTGAACCTGAGACACATATCATTTTTGGTACTGTCCAAGGTACGAGTTTCATTACTAACCCAATAAACATTAAAGACTATACTTTAATTCAAGATATTCTTACTAATGAAGTACTAGTAGAGAAAGTTGGTGCTCCTGGTGTTGCACACAAATATACCAGTAAAGTACTACACAATTGTCCACTAGTTGAAACCAACTGCCAGCGTTTACTAATACGTGTTACTGCTGGATTTAAAGAGAGAATTGCAAATGTCAAATCCAGATCTATATCTAGTTCGTAATGCACTTTCACGTGTATATAACAAATCTAATAATACAATTGAACGCTTTCAGATACTTAATGAAGTCGAAGAACTTGTAAAAGAACTACGTCAATCAACTATCAATAATATTGATTTATTCGAGAAAAGTACTGATGCAGTTACTAATACGGTCACTGATAATATTTCAGAAGTGGTTGCTAAAGATGCATTGAATCGTATTATTACTATTGTGTCATGGCAATCTGGTCTTTCAACTGAGTATGTTTCTGAAGTTATTAAAAATAATATTCTTTTAAAGGTTGTTTATGATGATTTTGGTTTTGACTCACTTGATATGGTTGAAACTGTAATGGCACTTGAAGAAGAATTCGAGATTGAAATTTCGGATGATGCTGCTGAAAGTTGTACGACAATACAATGTCTGATAGATTTAGTTACTAAAAAAGGCTAAAATATAAGCTTAAAAACTTAATAGTTGTATTAAATATGGTATATACCCAAGCATTTCGAGAGGTGCTACCATGTTAAATTTTATTAAGTTATACAAACTTCCAATAGGAATTGTTGCGTTCTTTTTGTACACAGTACTGACAGTTTTTGCTGGATGGCAAGTCCATACCTACTACAATGGGTATCAAGATAGTTTAAATCAAAAAGTAGAAAAGATTGTGAACGATGGTATCAGTGACTATCAACGCAAACAGGCACAAGGTTTTGAAGACCAGAAAGCCCTATTAGCCGGTGCAGCCACCAATACCATTATCCGAGAAAAAACAATCCTAGAAAAACCAATCTACCTACAGAAATGTATGGATCAGGATGGGGTTGATGAATTAACTCGATACAAACAAGAATCTGCTTTAATCATCAATGGGAAGAAAAAGTAATCATGAAAAAGATTAAAATGTTTTTCATTGCAACGATTCTTGCGGTTTCGTTCGCGATCACAGGATGTAGTACTGTTCCCGTTAATAACAAACCTATTATCGAACAGACTACTTTACTACAACTTTGCAGTACTGATACACCAATTCCTGTCAATTTCACGTTGAATGAAAATGGTGAAAAAGTGTATGATGGTAAAGAACTATACACAGTACTAAGAGATTGGCAGACGTTTTACAATAAGTGTGCAGGAATGCACAACAAGCTTGTAGAAACCATCACTGGTCTTGAACAAATTAAATCTGTACCTAAAAAATAGCTTGACTTTTCAGGCACAAAGCGTAAAATATAGGAAATCGAGAGATTTCCTTTTTTTGTTTTTGGAGTTTTTGATGCTTAAAGATATTGATTTTGGAAACCTGGAAGTTATCAGTGCAACTAAGAATATTAATGATTTAGGTAACACTAAAGATGTAATCGTGACAATTACCATGATTAAAGAATCAGATTCTTTTTCACATTTAACTGGTATTGAAAAGTTAGCACAAGAAATTATTCTTTTTGATACAGGTAAACATATTAAACTTAGTTGTTCTTACACTCAAAATGAAAACGAACAGATTACTTTGCCAATCAAAGTAGCTTACCGAAATGGAGATGAACGTTACTCCAAGAAGGTGTTTTTCGACCGGGAATTAGAACCAAGCATCTTTGAAGATTTAAACTTTGTAGAAACATTTTTTAATAGAACTGATGACAAACTTAAACGTATTTTTCTATAAGGTAAATAAAAATGTACGATCCACTTTATTATTGTATTATCCGTACTGCTGATGATGAAAAACTACTAACAGTAGTTACGATGCAATCTAATGATGAATATTATTACGATTATAGTCGTTTTCTATTACATAAAGGTACATCAGACAGGGTTCAATTTAACAGCGAACAACAAGCTATCAAGTTCTTAAACGATAATATCAAAGCAGAACACATTGATCCTGAATATCGTGTACAAACACAAAAGTACAATGATTCTTTTTATAAAGATGAATAAAATGAAACAACTTTAAAAATTGTGGTATAATATAGGGGAAGGTCTTAGTTGACCTTCCCTTTTGTTTTATATAACTCTGATTGATCCTTTAACAAGGAATAGTTAAACCCTGATCCTATCGACAAGTAGATGGCAGATGAGTAGTTCAATCAGTACGATGTGCAAATGAAACCCGTTAGAGTACTAGCAGTCATACAAAGCGACTTAAGTCTACGAATCACGGCAATGCGGCACAATAAAGGCGTGTAAGAAAACATAAACGCCCTAGATAGACATATTGAGTGCATACTCAACCCTGTTGAAAGGGAGATATTCTAATAGAATATCACAGTGCTTGTTGCTGAATTAGCGAGTACTGATGCGGGATGATGATTAAGACCCCGACCGTTGTATGCGACTGTAGTAACTGGAAACCGGACAACCCGCCAGTGTTTACTACTTAAATTGGACAGTAAAGTTGCGTCCAAAATTTGAGTAAAATCTACAAATTCAGAGGTAAGACTACCACCGTCAGATTTATTCTGGCTTTTTTTTCGTTCTCCCTTGCGGGGGGATGCAATTGGATCAACAAACCCCGTCAATATAAAGTGTTAAACGTAATAAATTGAATTGAGTTGATTCAGTACGAGTGATAACGAGTACAGAACAACGAAATTCTTGACTAACGGAGTTAGGCAATGAACCTATCCGATAACAAGTACTTCTCTGATGTAATGAGTAAGTATTTTCTAATTTTAATTGAGATGAATCTATATGTCTTTCGACAGAATATCATTCGATTAGTAAGACATAATGATGACAAAGCATCTGGTATTTTAAGTGCCATGAAAGAGATTTCTTTAGATGATTTTTCAGTTATTTGTGTTAATTTTGACAAGCATATTGAAGTAGAACACCAAGATAATTTAAACTTCATTGATAAAAAGACTTTGTATTCGGCATCATTGCCATGCGATTTTCTGTTTATCTATGGAGTAATCGATTATCATACTGTCAAAAATTTGTGCAATTACTACAATCCTAAGTTTGTTTTCTACTGCTAAATATAGTATTGACAACCTGAAGGATGATAATTAATGAGCGAACCTTTTGATCCTAATGACATACGAAGTATGATTGATTATGTAGAAATATCAGACGACACTCACGAAGATGTATTAATTAAATTCGTTGAGAATAGTATTTTTCTTGAATCACAAGCACACCACTGGCATTTACAATGCAGAAACTATTCAAAACATATGGAACTGGATGAATTATATAAAGAGCTTCCAGAATATGTTGATTCCTTTATTGAAGGAATGATGGCAGAACGTGGTCCAATTTTTAGTACTGGTAGTTCGTATGTATTTCAACCAATTGAGGCAGCAATTCCTTTGTTGGAAGAGTACGTAAAACATTGTACCAAGATACATGAAATATTGGAAAGTCTTGATGAATTTGGCTCTGTAAACACACTCGAAGATATAATGAGTTTTGTTGAGAGCATATTATATAAACTTAAAGTACTACAATAATCAATGAGGACACATTTTGTGTCCTTTTCTTTTGGGAGAAAAATATGTCCGTTACATTAAATTTCAATATCCACGATAGTTATTCTGACTGTGAAGATTGCGGAAGCTACAGTAATGATATTATTACGGTTACTTGTGAAACACACAAGAAATTCGAAACTATCAGTACTGGTACTGGTGCTCACTGTTATGATATGGAAGAAGCTGATTACCATTATATGGTAGAGGAAGTGTTCTCTAGACTAGAGGGTATTGGCTTTACAATTCCACGGCCTGAATGGAAGGAACGATCTACTAATTCAGAACTTGAACAACGATATAAAGAAAATATTGTTGATCGTGGTTTAACGGATCGTAATTTGCATCCAACATGGGCTTCCTGGCCTAAAGATACTGATTGGGATACTTATTGGGAATATGATTATTATCGTAGCCGTGAGTACGAAGACAAGTACTATACGTTCTATGAGTATGCATTAGATCTTAATAATCCTGATAGTTTTGTTTCTTATCTTCAGAAGCATGGAATTACAGTGGAGATTGAAAATACCGAAGATGAACGCTATGATGCATATCGTTGGAATGATTATGACTATGATGAAGATGAACAAAATGAGGCCGATGAACACGATTCTTATTTTGATGAAACTTTTGATCAGGGTTATGACTCATACGATTATAGCGGAAAAGATGAAGATTCTAAGGATTAATTATAAGGAGGCGATTGCCTCCTTTTCTTTTATAGGTACAAAATGAAACAATTAGTAGCAGTGGCAGTCGAATCTGATCAACACGGAACGTTTTATCACAATCCTGAAATTATATCTGATTACCTTTCAGCAGTAACGTATCAGAAAGGAATAGACTCTGGAACTCTTGATTTATACGTCGAATTTATAACTTATCCAGATTCAATTGAACTGGAAAATGTTGTAGAAGATATTGAAAATTATCAAGAGTTGCCTAATGAATGGATGGATTGGTTGAATTTAGAAGAAACGTTAGGTTTTTTTGAAGTTCAACAAGCAATTTATTCTGATGGCGGGTATGCTGTACTTGGTGATAAAGTACTAGTTGACAGTGATTCATTTTCATGGGTTTTACTTTCTAAAAAAGATATGAGCGGTGTCGTAACATTATTAGATGACCCATATTATATCCAATTAAGTTTGGACATTAACAATAGAGAAATTAGAATTCCACATCATCAAGTAAGGAAATACAATGAAAATAACAATTCGTAAAGTAACTACTGTTGATGTTGAAGTAGAATTGGAAGACTTTATTAAATCACGAGCTTGTGAATTAGAGTTTATCGATTTGAATGTACATCCCTCATATAGTTCGTGGGATGGATACCCTGATAGTAACTTTATTATGATCTATCAGGAATATGATTCTGGTGAGTTGAATCTTACTGAGATTGCAACTTTATTGTGTGCTGAAGAACCAGAAGATATGAAAGCATACGTACTACAAAATATGGATAAGATTAAACAACTGGAACACTAATGGAAGAAAAAGGACTTTTTTATTATTATGGTGCTATGAGTTGTGGTAAAAGTACTAGCTTACTACAAACCGCATTTAACTACAGGGAACGTGGATATAACGTTATTGTATTAACATCAGCATTGGATGATCGATATGGTACTGGTAGAGTAACATCCAGGATTGGTATTAACAGTGATGCAATAATCATCCCTAAAGACGATTTAACAGTACTAAGCAATATTGCAATTGAAATTCTACAACAGGATATCAAAGCAGTATTCGTAGATGAATGTCAGTTCATGTCGAAAGAACAGATTGATATTTTAGGTGATATTGTTGATGTGTTTAATATTCCAGTATTCTGCTATGGAATCAAAACTGATTTTGAATCAAATTTGTTTACTGGTTCAAAACGACTTTTTGAAATCGCAGACAGTACTGAAGAGTTGAAAAACATTTGTTCATGTGGAAAGAAAGCAATATTCAATGCCCGTTTAACTAGCAGTACAGAACAGGTAGTAATTGGAGGCAACGACATGTATCAAAGTATGTGCAGACATTGTTATCGTAACTTTATGAAAAATAAAGCTTGACAAGGCCATGAGCAGTTGATACAATCTGGCCCATAGCTTATTTCTAGGATAAAGAAAATGATAATTATGAGTTTGATTTCACTGCTCTGGTTTTTGATCTCTGCTGGTCTTCGCGGCTGGTTTGGTGTTAGTTTTAAACGCAGGCTTGAATGGTTCACCTTTGATAATGAAGAAAGTGAACGCTTGTATCGTATTATCCAACGTTATAAAAATGGTGAATTTACCGTTCAGTTCAGTCATTATAACAATAGTATTATGTTTACTAAATGGGTTAATGGTTCTCTACCCACAATTAAATTTCCAGAAAATACTTTCTACGTAAACATAGCTAAAGAGGATTCTCGTTCTTTTGGTTGCATAACTGATGAACCATTGCACCACACAACTATTGAAAACACAGTGTCTATTAAGTCATACAAGATTAATAACAAGGCATATAAAGAGCTAGTATCTTTAGTGAAAGAATTACGAAATGAACCAATTAATCCGAAACTTGGATGGTGGGCTAAACGTAAGAATGAGGATGTACATTTATCATGATTGATATTATTATCGTAGTTGGATTGTTAACAAGTCATGTTAGTGCGTTGGGTGCTGGTATTTTTTATAATTCATTTAAACTTAAAAGAAAATCTAAACCCATTCAATTAGTACACCCACCAGTTAAACAAACTGAAAATTACATAGTGAAAGATAGTGATTCTTTTGATGTTATGTCAGAAGCTACTCCTACTATATCAATGACCACAGAAGAACACTGTAAGTACTTAAGTAAAAAATACCCACAAGCAGTTAAGGGTTATAAAAGAAGTTTTAGGGAAATTGACGACCGCATTGATCGTTATATAATGAGAATTATTGTATCAGCAGAAAACGATGAACTTGATGTAGAAATTGGAACCCATACTATGGATTTTTCAAATGGTGATAGTATTTGGATTTCAAATAAGTATTATGGATATGGTAATCTTTATTATTCACGTGATAATCCACACGGCTGTTCACAATATGGCTTTTTGTCTTTATATACGTTTTTGCGGGTTGTAGATTTTGAAGAATCCTATTCTGATCCGGTAAAAAGATTAAAAAATAAAAATATTAAGGTAAAATAAGAATGATTAGTGATATTCGCAGAGAATTAAAAAGCATTTATGAAAGTTGTAAAACTGAAAATGAATGGCTTGAAAAAAGTCGAGAGACTTTTAATCGTTTACATAATAATTATACAGAACTTGATATTGATCGTGTGGCTTCGTTCGTTCAGGAGTTATATGATAATCAACCCTTTAAAAATGAAATCTTTGCTGAATTTAATCCTGACTTTGATTTGGTCGCATCGGTTAAAACTTCATATGTAACTATTCATATGGCGGGTGAACTTCAAACTGCTATTCAGTGTGCCCGCGAATATACTTATGAACATGGTGCTTGTTTCCAGATTACTCCATGTGATTATGTTTACACTGGTGGTAAAGAATGTGGTATTACTGCACGAGTAATCTGTTATCCACGTTTCCCAAAAAGTGATGAAGTACTTTTAAAAGAAGCTCGTGATTTTGCTTATATTCTTGCTAAAAAACTTTGTCAGAAAAGTTTCTCTATTGAAACCAGTAACGAAACTCATTACTTCCAAAGTAATAATCCACTACATGGAAAATAAAATGTATAAAGTAGCTAAGGTTTTAGCTGGTGCTGCACTATGTGGTGTCGGTGCTTATGGTTTCAGTCAAGATTTGAATTATTGGGGATTTTGGCTAATCATCGGTGCATTGGTAATCTATGATGCCTAGTAAATTCCAGAAACGTGCAAAGAAAATTCTTCAGTCTTTTGCTGAAGAATATAAAGATAAAAAATCTGAATTTGAAAAGCCTAAAAACTTTTCATCTTCTTCAGTACTTCGCAAGAAGTTAAAAGGTTCAAATGAAACGCAAGATAATTCAGAAGAATAAACAAAAATATACAGAACGTTTGAATAATAAAATGTATTATATGATTACATTGGGTAACCAAATT